>Ga0366757_1024_pt1 | contig 19574 bp, 18 predicted proteins | sample TotcelHN113001K6_FD_207061 | JGI IMG/M metagenome (GOLD analysis project Ga0366757, IMG submission 207061) | Enriched cells from coal bed in the Powder River Basin, Montana, United States - Total cells N11 rep1 HSBNCT.N11.300.1.K6 ... | reverse complement strand
ATGGGGCACTGATCACAAGCCTCAGGCAATACGCTAACGATTGGTATATCGGCAAACTCCATATTCAAAGCATTTTCAGCAGATATAGCAAGGCTAGTATTAATCGGCTGGCAAAGCGCCAGATTAACGCGGTCTTTTAGTACAGCCCGTTCTTTATGCACACAACAGCGGTAACGAGGACCGGTTTCTGTAACAACTGTTTGCAGAATTTCTTCCACATTTTCTTTCAAATTGCCGGCAAAGGCCATGCGAGCAATTTCAGACAACACCTTACGGCGAATTTTAACAACTTCCGTCACTTGGGACATAATAATTCCTCCTCTTGCAGTAAATATGATTGTATAACAGCAATAAGATAGTCAGGAGTAACATTTGTAAACACCTGACCATCGATTCTTACATTAGGGCCACGGCCACAGGTTTTCAAACACGTTACTCCCCGTATATCCAGCTTAGCTTGGTTCTCTGGGACGAATTCTTCTATGGCCTGCAATAAATCTTGCGCTCCAAGCAAATGACAGGATGTGCCGATACAGACTTCCACTAATAAACTTTTCATATTATTCCCTCCAGTTACATTAAACCCACTCGATAGACACTTGCTTACCTTTTCCTTTTAATACCGTAAGCAATTGATTTAATACTTGTGACTTTATATTAATTTGCACTGGAAAATTTGGATTCTGGTGTGCCGGATTAACTGCACTCCCTGCAATAATATTAATTTGATCAGCTTCTAGCATCATACGAGCCAATTGGCTGGCTCCATCCTGTTGATTCCACATTGTAGCACTGCGCAACCTGTCTACGGCAGCATTTAAGGTTAAGACCCCTTCAGTTACTAAGTCAATCCCTTCAATCCTGCCGGTAGGCGGAATATCAGGGTCATGATAGTCCAGGTTAACCGTCAGTGGACGATTGGTCACACGGCTGACTATATTAGCGGTTGTTCCACCAGCTATTGCTTTTTTGCCAGGCTGATGCAAAAATCGCCTTACCACCTTTTGATCATATGACCGGTCTGCAGGTGGCCCTGTCAAAATTGTTAAATGCAATGGACGCCTGATTTTAACAGAAACTACTGTTGAATCGTCTCCTGCTTTGTCCAGGTAATAGCCCTGACAACACCTGATAACTTGCTTACTTAAACTTTCAGCATCAATTATCTTTGCAGTTTCGCCAGCTAATTGCTGCGCAATCCCTTGCCATCCCCAGCCAAGTTTTAGCAGTCCTCCGATCCCCGCATGGATAACCCCATCACTAACGGCAACTATTATATCATCTTCTTGCAAAACCAGTTGCCCTTCTCTGATAACTTTTCCACCAACAACTTTTTCCATTGTCGGAAAAACAATTACATGATTACTTCTTTTTAAAAAAGTCGAGGGACAATCAAACTCAACTACCGTTGCCAATCCATCACTAGTGATTTTAATGATGTGAAGAGTAGAGTAAGCAATTTTTCGCTGTTTGCAAACCGGTAAAGTAGCGGTAATGGTATCAACTACATCTTCTAGTGGAATACCTCGTTTTAGCATAGAAGCTGCAATCTTCGTAGTTAATGTAGCTAATATATTCGCTTTCACACCGCTGCCTAATCCATCGGAGATAACAATAATCGTATCAGTTGGAGTGCGAACAACTTCTACATTATCCCCGCATAACTCTTCCCCCGTTTTCGATAATTGAGATAAGCCAACTTCGGCATGAAGCAATACCATCAGGCTTCCTCCTTCCCCTTGAGAAGCCAAATTACTTCCAATAACGCCGACTTGGTCTCAGCCGTAGTCTCTCCTAATAAACCCGCAATTTCTTGGGCCACATGCATTTGCTTATCAATAACTTGCGTTGCCTTTTTTATCGTTTCCAATTTCATCACTTCAAGCTCTTTTAACCTTTTCTCTTGTTCTGTCACATCAGTAATGATAGCAATGATTACATCATGTTTAGGTACAGGAATTATCATTTGTTCGGTCACTAAACCATGCTGAAAATACTCAATTCTCTTTCCTACTATTTTATCGCCAGTCTGAGCAGCATGTACAAAGTGAGAGCACTCCATAATTTCACTAAGATTTATGCCTTTTACCATTTCATGTTCCCAGTTAAACATTTCTTTTGCAGCAGGATTAAAATCTTGTATAACCATACGTTGATCGACTACAATAATGGCATTAAGTGAATTAGTAACGATAATATTGGCAAATGATTCGGCTTTAGACCGCATATAGGGAACACACATATCATTTTCAGCCAATCCCTGGTAAACGGCAATTGCTTTCTCCCGGCAAGAGTTATAACCACAGGCGCCGCAATTTTTCTCATCTGCTGCTGTTATCTTCCCTGTCTGTCGTAAAATATCAGCAATTTCTAACTCATTCGGAATGGGGAATTCAACGGGCATAGCTTGATGAGTACGGTTAAAATCTAAATTAGTATCATAATCCAGCTTAGTGTCCCGAATACCATTCTTAGCATAATTAATAACTTCCCTGCGTTTAGCGGCCGTACATTGCTGATTTCCACTTACCGGCCCACCGATACATCCACCTGAGCAAGCTAAGGCTTCTATAAAACGTGGTGTAATATCTCCTCTGATCAATGCATTAAAGGTTTCCATACAGTTTTCAATACCGTCAACTGTAATGATTTCTGTGTCGGTTTCATCATGTTCCATAAATGATTTTAAGATTCCACCGGATATAGGAAAATAACGTCCCCGGCCTTGTGGTTGGAATGATGAATTGCTTATAGCTAAGTGTTTAATCTCATTTTCCGTTAACCATTGCCTAAGTTGCTCAAAGGTGAGCACGGCATCAATAGAACAGGCTTCCTTTTCAGCCTCCTCTATTTTGGCAACACAAGGTCCAGCAAATACCACATAAGTATCGCTGCCTAATCGTTGCTTGATAACTTTGCCATGAGCAACCATAGGAGAAACAACAGGAGCAATATTCTTCACCAGTTGCGGATAATAAGTTTCAATTACATTGACAATAACAGGGCAGCAAGCGGATATGATCGGTTCCTTGGACTCCTCTAGCATTTGGCTATAATGAGCAGAGACAATTTCTGCACCAATAGCAGTTTCTTCTACACCGCTAACCCCTAAACTTCTAATTGCTTCAATTAATTCGTCCCGTTGATATTCAGGAAAGGCACTGACAAACGACGGTGCGAGACTTACTATCACCTTGTATCCGGCAGCTATTTTTTCTTTAATTACTAGTACTTCATTTTGTACTTGTTTCGCTTTTTGTGGACATTCAGTAACACATCTACCACATAAAATACACTTATTTTCTACTACACGGGCTTGCCCTTTATCAATGCCAATCGCTTTTACAGGACAAGACCGTACACATCTGTGACAGTCCTTGCAATTCACTTTTAGAGTTGTAATACTCTTCATTGCATCACCGCCCTAGTACTTTCTCCATAAAAATTTCGTGTACTTTTTCTTTGGCGACATTTGTAATAATCTCATCATTAATTTTAATGACGACACCCTCTGTACAGCGTCCCTGACAAAAGCTGCCTTCGATATCGACAGTTCCTTGAACCTGATGTTTCTGTAATAATGCAGCAAAAGCATTTAATACTCCATGTGCGCCTTTCAAATGACAGGCACTACCAATACAGATGGATATGATTATCATCAAATGCACCTCAATATTTAATGTGAATTTTTTCACATTAATGTTTCTATTTCATTCTACCGCAAATACATACTTTGATCAACGACTTTTTAGGAATAGACATTATCACTTTTATATATGCTTACCTAAAAATAGTAACTTAACCAACAAAAGTGAGTTCTTATTTAAGTAAGAACTCACTTTTGCCTTGTTAATTAGGGTTGATGCTGTACTAACTCATTAGGCAATGGAAACGGAAATTGAACGTATGTATTAGGCACTTCACCAACAACAACATATTCAGCAATAGGAACCTGCGTATTGACACTTACACTCTGACTGACTAAAGGAATGACAATACGTACAGTAGTTGTTGCCATTAAATACACCATGTGCCGGGTTTGATTGATACCGGCCTGCTCAAATTTATCCACTACATTTACTTGCACCGTACCAACCGGAATAATCGTAACAACAATATTGGGGCCCCAGCTGGCTATCAATTGGCTTCCTAAAACTTGGCCGATTGGAATGTAGATTTTCTCGGCGGTAATCGCTCTCAGGCCATCCTGGACTTTGATCGTAGTATCAGCTGCCAGTTTATTGAATTCCATTGCATTTGGCTGAATTAACACTACCTTACCGTGATCATCAACACGAACAGTAATTAAACTCTGAGGATCAATAACAGTACTGATTTTTTCATTAATTACATTATTAATCGTTTGTGTTGCTATGAGAGTCGCTCTTGCTTCTGCTATGGTTAGTAAGGTAGGTTTTAAGTGAGATTCAACAAACCAAAAGGAATAGACTGAAAGAAATACCAATAAGAACGTAACCAACCAGAGTCTTGGGATTGATCTTTTTCTGCGTACGGAGAACCGCATCGTTCTCCCTCCCCAAACAGTTTGTTTATTATTGTATGATAAGATGCTCGAAAGTGTTCCTCTCTATTGTTAAACATTAGAAAAGACTTGCTTTGCGTCAAATAGATAACCAACCTGTAAAAAAAGAGCCAGGTTTGCGTCTACCGCAAGCCTAGCTCAATTTTATTCGAAAACGATTTTAGCAAATTTACGCTTTCCAACCTGTACAATCATACCATCGGAAACTGTTATCTTTGCATCGCCATCTGTTATTTTTTCACCGTTAATTTTTACAGACCCCTGTTGAATAGCCCGTTTAGCTTCACTATTACTAGAAGTGATGGCCAGTTGTGTCAATAGTTTGGGCAGCCAGATAGCTTCAGATTGGGTTGTAAAACTAAACTCAGGTATGTCAGTGGGAATATCACCTTGTTGGAAAACTTTTATGAATTCACTTTGTGCTTGGTCGGCCATACCCTCTCCGTGGTAGAGACGAACTAAAGTATGAGCAAGGCGCATTTTAGTATCCCGTGGATGGAGCGAGCCATTTGCCAAACCATTTCGGATTTCTTCTAATTCTTCTAACGACACATCTGTTACTAACTCAAAGTAACGCACCATCAGTGCATCGGGAATCGACATGCATTTTCCATATATCTCTGTAGGCTCTTCATCAATTCCTATGTAATTGCCTAAGCTTTTGCTCATTTTTTGAACACCATCAAGCCCTTCAAGAATAGGCATCATAATGGCGACCTGTGGCTCCTGACCAAATTCTTCCTGCAGATGGCGTCCCATCAACAGGTTAAACTTCTGATCTGTACCACCAAATTCAATATCCGCGGTTAAGGCAACAGAATCATACCCCTGCATTAAGGGATAGAAAAATTCGTGAACACTAATTGGTCGCCCTTCTTTGAATCGTTTCGTAAAATCTTCCCGTTCTAACATACGGGCAACAGTATACTTGGCAGCTAAATTAACTACATCGGCAAAAGTGAGTGGTGCCAACCAGGTACTATTAAATGCTACTTCCGTCTTTTCTTTGTCTAATATCTTAAAAATCTGTTCTTCATAAGTTTTGGCATTACGGCGAATGTCTTCGTCGGTTAATTGCTTGCGCGTTTCCGACTTGCCCGTTGGATCGCCGATTCGGCCAGTGAAATCACCAATAATTATAATGATATGATGTCCTAAATCCTGAAATTGCCTAAGTTTACGTAATACAACAGTATGACCGAGATGAATATCCGGAGCTGTAGGGTCCAATCCTAACTTTACCTTTAAAGGCTTACCGGAAGTTACAGATCTTTTGAGTTTTTCAATTAATAAAGCTTCTGGCAGGATTTCGGCTACACCACGTTTAATTATTTTTAACTGTTGTTCAACAGAAACCATACTGTCTTACCCCCATAAAAAGCAAATATATTGTTAGCTTTTACCGTATATTGGTATTATATTTAGCCGCATTATAACATAACATCCTTCATATTGCAAATCTTACCACAATCTATGCCTGTCCGTTGATGTATGTTATAATGATTGAGATATCGGCACCAAAGGAGGTCATCATGAGTAATCGCAACAATGGCGGTTCCGGCGAACGTCGTCGTTCGAGAGGCGCCTTTTCAAAAATTGCTATCATTTCGGTTATTGTATTTATTGTAATGATTACCGGAGCGGGTCTTGGTTTTTTAACAGCAAGTATTCACACCATGCCCAGCCTAAAGGGTGAAATTCGCCCTGCTGCTTCATCGCAGATTTTTGATTCGAATGGTAAGTTAATTACAACTATTCATTCTGTCGAAAATCGCCTACCCGTCTCTATCAGTAAAATCCCGCAAAATTTACAAAATGCTTTTATAGCTGCTGAGGATGCTCGTTTTTATCAACATATCGGAATTGACCCACGTGGCATTCTTCGTGCAGTATGGTCAAATATTACCGACCGCGGCGTATCTGAAGGCGGGAGTACAATTACGCAGCAGTTGGCTCGTAACGCCCTGCTTTCGCAGGACCGGACATTAAAAAGAAAGATTCAAGAAGCTTTTCTGGCACTTCAAATAGAGCGCCAATACAGTAAAGCAGAAATCTTAGAGATGTACCTTAACCAGATCTATTTCGGACAAGGCGCTTATGGGGTACAAGCTGCTTCAAGAGTTTATTTTGGTAAAAATGTAGAAGACCTTAACCTTGCTGAAGCGTCTATGATTGCCGGCTTACCCCAAAGTCCCAATTACTATTCGCCGCTAAGCAATATAAAAGCGGCCAAAGAACGACAGTCAACAGTACTTGATCAAATGGCCAAATACGGATATATTGATGCTGAAACAGCTACGCAGACAAAGAGTAAAGAAATTAAATTAGCTGGCCATGGGGGCAGCAATGATGTAGCTTCCTATTTTATTGATTATGTTACACAACAGTTAATCGATAAGTATGGAGCAGATGCAGTATACAAAGAGGGTTTAAAAATTTATACTTCTCTTGATTTAGATATGCAACAGGCAGCTGAGCAAGCCATGAAGCAATTGCCAACAGCTTATACCGACAAAAGTGGAGTCAAGCAGCCCCAAGGAGCGCTCGTTGCTATTGATCCGCATACTGGCTACATTAAGGCAATGGTCGGCGGCCGTGGCAATGACCAATTTAATCGCGCTATTTTAGCTGAACGGCAACCAGGCTCTGCATTTAAGCCGTTTGTCTACTTAGCTGCTATTGAAAGCGGTATGACAGCTGCTACGAGAGTTGACGACAGTCCAATTTCTTTCGGTACCTGGTCGCCCGGAAACTATGATGGTAAATTCCGCGGCCAAGTTTCACTTCGTAGTGCACTTGAGCAATCGCTCAACGTAATAGCTGTAAAACTTGCCAATCATGTAGGTGTTGATAAACCTTTATATTATGCCCAGCAAATGGGTATCTCCACACTCGTGCTGCGTGGCAATACGAACGACCGTAACCTGGCTATGGCACTTGGCGGTCTAACCCGCGGTGTAACTCCACTCGATATAGCCAGCGCTTATGGTGTTCTGGCCAATCAGGGTGTTCGCGTTGAACCGGCTTCCATTATTAAAGTCGTTGATCGAACCGGAAAAGTATTAGAACAAAATACTCCTCGGGAAAAGGTTGTTGTTAACGAGCGTAGTGCCTACATTTTAACGGATATTATGAAAGGCGTACTGCTAAGAGGCACTGGTACAGCAGCAAATATTGGCCGGCCGGCAGCCGGAAAAACCGGTACTACCGACGATAACAAAGACGCTTGGTTTGTTGGCTTTACCCCTGACCTTGTTGCATCAGTATGGCTGGGCTATGATAATGATGGTTATCTCGGCGATATTACAGGCGGTGGTATTCCGGCAGTTATCTGGCATTCTTTTATGAGTGAAGCCGCAGCAAAATATCCTGTCCGCGATTTCCCCCGTCCTGGCGGTATTGTATCAGCTACTGTCTCCACTAAGGATGGGTTATTGGTTACCGATCCCAATAATAAAGACACTCAGAGCGAAATATTTGTCGATGGTACTCAACCGACTAAACCAAGTACCGCTGTTGATGATAAAGACAAAGACGCCAAAAATAAAGATGCCAAAAATCCAAAAGACACTAAATCTCCGGAACAACAAACTGACTCAAATAATGATAAAGCACTAGTTCCCCCACCGCCTAAAGCAGATAAGCCAACTACCGCTCCACCTCCTCCGCCTCCGGCAAAACCAGACAGCAAAAAAAATTAATAAAATAAAATAAAAAAACACGCGTTAACTACGCGTGTTTTTTTTTGTTTTTCCGCATATACATTATTATGGATTATCCCCTAACAGCTAAAGTCAGTATCATCCTCAAAGAAGAATAGCAACAAGATAATGATGATGATTATGACTGCCACGCTGCTGCGGCCACCACCAAAACAACTCATAAATTTTTCCTCCTTCCATGCATTCCATAAGTAATAAATTTTCTTTTACACCAGTATAATAATATGATTTATCGCTTACTGGTTACTGAAGGTTGTAGGAACACGCCTTTATGCGTGTTCCTACAACGGTAACAAGTGAAACTTATAGACACGTATCAGTATCTTCTTCAATGAAGAATAGGAGAAGGATGATGATTATAACAATGACAACCCATGATCCATTATTACCACCAAAACCGCCAAAACCTCTTGCCATTTAGAATACCTCCTTCAATATTCATTTGAGGGCATTTACCGCCCACCCTTCTATTTCAATATATGGAGTTTCAGCATGAAGTGTTACTGTAGGAAGCTTACAAATTCGCCTTCTATAGCCATTATTTGAATAACTGCTTAATTTGTCTGGGAGCTTCAGCTGCTGTTTTAAGGGAACGCATACTATTATTAATGAGTTCAGTAATGTTTCGAACTTTATCAACTGTCGTCGTCATTGTTTCAAGACTTCTATCCATACGTGCATTATCAGAAGTCATGGTAAGCAGAACAGTCATAATTTGTATGTTAAAATTGGGGTCGCTCAACAGCCGTTTAATACTTCGCACCGGTTTTACTGGCACGGCTTCCTTGACCTCATTTTTTTTCTTACTTTCGAGAGCGTTAGTTTTATCGTTTTCATCTCGATTCAACCTTTTACTTTTATTACGTCGCCGTCGTAATCGCATCTCGTTGTCCTCCTTCGGTGGTGTATTATCTACTCTAATATATGAAAGAAAAGAACAAAAGGTCTCTCTTGCTGATAGAAAAAACAGGAGGTGCATAATTATGTTAGAACAGTTAGGTGGTCTTATGGATATGGTGAAAAAAGTACAACAGAATGTTGATCAGGTTCAGGAACAATTAAAAAAAGAACGCATTGAAGTTTCTAGCGGTGATGTAATTAAAATCGTCTTGAATGGTCAACAAGAACTGGTTACTATTGAGCTGAATCCAAAATATTTATCAGCTGAAAATGCAACACTGCTTCAAGACTTATTAGTGGCAACAATGAATAACGCCCTTGCCAAATCACGTGAACTAAACCAGGTGGCAATGAGCAAACTAGCCGGCGATATGAATTTACCTAAAATTCCCGGTCTGTTTTAAGAGGAGGCACTTATATGTCCAATGAAGCAACTACCCATCCCCCTACGCTATCTCATACTGTTCTGCAAATGATTAAACATGCTCTTGGCGGTGGTATGACTTTTGATACAATTACTACTGTATTATCATTACTATGTTTATTATCTATATTGCAACGCAACCAGCCCATAGAAGCTCAAATGCCAGCTTCTTCTTCTCCCCCCACGGCCAACAGCTCCGGCGGTACCGCCGATGGTTTACAAAAAATTCTTGGCCAATTAACTAAATCAGAAGGTGGATCGGGTGATGCTCTAATGAGCCTCTTGCCGCTATTAAATAATCCACAAATAAAATCTAAAATGACGCCAAGCAATATAGCCGCCATTCTTGGATTAATAAATAACTTTGGCGGTTCCGGGGATGGAAAACATGATAAAGCTGATAAAGACAAACCAGAAAGTAAAGGTGATGGAAAAAAAGATTCTCCGGCTGCTACCGTCACCGCCGAGGCTGATGTAGAAATACCGGAAGTGCTGTTTGAACCAAATGGAGAAGTAATAAACGCAGAAATAGAGCCTCAACCAACTAAAGACAAAACGCGTTACCTCGAGTGGAAAAATAACTTTTAGCCAGTACAATTGCCTGGGTAAGATGGAAAATTCAGTTACATAAGGAAAAGAGGTGTGGAATATCCACACCTCTTTTCCTGTAGCAAAGGAATTATACCAATTTAGCTACTGTAACTCCATCGCCACCTTCATTCATGTCACCTAATCGTATATCGTTTATATGCGGATGATTAACAAGATAGGCTTTAATCCCCTTCCGCAGCGCTCCTGTTCCTTTACCATGAATAATCCGTACCTCGCTTAGACCTGCCAAAGTAGCATCATCTATATATTTATTCAGAAGTTCCTCTGCTTCGGCAACAGTCGTTCCCCGTATATCAATTTCACGGGAAATCTCCTGCACTTTTGTGATATTTATTTCCCGCTTGGTTGAGAATTTCGCTGCCTTAAGAGGCTCAGTAACGATACGGCAATTTGCCAGCGGTACATTGACTTTCATAATTCCCAATTGAACACTTACTTCTTCTTTACCTATAGCTAAAATAGTACCTTTTTGTTTTAAGGTGGTAACATAGACTGTCATTCCTAGTTCTAAGTCACTTACTCTTGGGATGTCATCGGCATCAATTTCCTCATTATCATCACCAGTATGTAAATTAGACATGCCTTGCTGCAATCTTTTCCGAGCGCCACCAATAACTACTTGACGCTCTTTCTCGCTATTAACTGAAAACTGGGCTTTTAATTCAGAAATTACACTCTCCGCTTCTCTGCGAGCTTGCCTGATAAGAGCTGCCGCTTGTTCTTGGGCTTTAGCCATTATGTCACGTTTCTTTGTATCTAACTGTTCTTTCTCCCGGGTCAGCTTTTCCCGTAAGGCCGTAATTTCTCTTTCCAACACCTGTATTTCAGCGCTTCGTTTCGCATAGTCACGTTGTTTAGCATCCAACGCTGCCAATACTTGTTCGAATTCAGCATGATCCTCGTCCAGAAGCTCCTTCGCCCGGTTGATTATGGATTGTGCTAAGCCTAACCGCAGACTTATGTTGAAGGCATTACTGCTTCCGGGCACGCCAATTAACAAACGATAGGTAGGTCTCAATGTCTCTATATTGAACTCTACACTAGCATTTTCAATCCCTTTGCGTGCATAAGCAAAGGTTTTTAACTCACTATAGTGAGTTGTGGCAATTGTCCGGACACCCAGGTTATGAAGATATTCCAAAATAGCCATAGCTAAAGCAGCCCCTTCTCCAGGATCAGTGCCCGAACCAATCTCATCAATTAGAACAAGATCGTTATTGGAAACATTCCTGAGAATACGAACTAAATTAGTCATATGTCCGGAAAAAGTGCTAAGACTCTGTTCAATGCTCTGCTCATCGCCGATATCAGCAAAAATATTTTGAAATAACGGCATTTCTGAGGTTGCTTTAGCCGGTATAAACAATCCCGACTGAGTCATTAAAGCAAAAAGTCCTACTGTTTTTAAACTTACTGTTTTACCACCTGTATTAGGGCCTGTAACTAAGAGAGTAGTAAACTCTTTCCCAATGTGAACATCAATAGGAACAACCACATCTTTAGGAATTAGCGGATGCTTTGCACCAATTAAACGTACCTGCCCCTTTTGATTAACGATTGGCTTTTCCGCATCCATGTCCAAACTAAGCCGCGCTTTAGCAAAAGCAAAATCAAGCTGCGCCAAAGCAGTACAATTGATTCGTATTGGTTCTGCCATTCCGGCAACTTGTCCGGAAACCTGAGTTAAAATACGCTCTATTTCATTTTTTTCAGCAGCCATAGCTTGTTTCATATCATTATTTAATTGAACAACTGCCATCGGTTCAATAAAAACAGTCGATCCGCTTGCGGACTGATCATGTACAATCCCGGGAAACTGATGACGATATTCCTGTTTGATTGGAATGACATAACGATCACCCCGCACAGTCACCAGAACATCTTGAAAATACTTTTGATACTCACTGGAATGTAAAATATTTTCAATTTTCTCTTTAACCCGACTCTGAGCTGTCCGGATTTCGCGCCTCAGCCGCGCTAGCTCTACGCTGGCATCATCACGTACCTGCCCCTGTTCGGTAATCGTATTTTCAATTGTATTTTCTAAATTACGTAAGATAGTAATAACGCCTACCGTCTGCTCCAGCACCGGAAGTGGCTTTTTATAGTCAGCAAAAAAGCTTTTCATCCTTCTTGCGGCATAGAGCGTACTGCCAATTGCCAATAATTCATGAGGTTCCAGCATAGCACCAATCTCTGAGCGCTTCAAAGCTGTCCGAATATCCCTAATGCCTCCCAGTGGTACAGCTGCCGCCGATATAAGCACATCACGAGCTTCACCCGTTTCTTGCAGCATTCTCTCTACTTCTAGCCACTCTCTGGCGGGCATCAAACCTAAGGCCAATTCCTTTGCCATAACCGATCCAGCCTTACCGGCCAGTAATGACAATATTTTCGGGTATTCCAATGTTTTACATACGGATAACTCCATGCGTATTCTCCTTACAATACTCCCCTAAAGTAGTGTCCCCTAGTTATATCGCTATGTTCTGTTCTTTCCATATTACCTTGAGTGAATAAAGGATGGTGTTCCCCCTTATCCAACAATTCTCGATATAGCTTAGTAATTCGTCCAACTGTTTCCGGAGTCTCTTGCTTTGCTTCAACCCGAATGCGTTTGATACCAAGACGGGAGAATTTAGGAACATGGACAGCCATGTTTAGTTCTTTTGCATTCAAAATATGCATGCGGCAGTACTGGTCGGTGACCACCGGAAATAATTCATCCAACCGGTCTTTCAGCCAATATCTTCCTTGCAAACAGGCTTGGTTACATTTTCCAGTATGTAATTGCCCCAAATAGCTACCAACAGTACAATACTCAGACACCATCATTGTTAAATAGCCGTGCACAATGCACTCAAGCGCAGTAGTAGTACGAGCTACCAGGTTCTCTATTTGACTGAAATTTAGTTCCGGTGAAAGTGTCAGACTCTGCAAACCTTCCTTAGCGAAAAATTGAATGGCAACACTGTTGTAAATATTAAGTGGAAAATCACCATGCAGTGCAATATCACACTTCAATTGTTGCATCATATGAAGTGTTCCTAAATTAGCTACACCAATTGCATCCGGATGCAACTGAGTAAATAGCTCTAGGTCACGCCTAAGTCCAGGAATTTGCCATTCTTTTATCAGTCTGGGTGTATTCAAGGTAATTTTTACTTTTTTATTATGACATAACTCTACTGCCTGGGTGTAATCATCTGTTGTAAAGGGTAAATGCTGAAAGCTTTCACCGCCAAACAAAATCCAGTCAGCACCATTATTTACAGCAGCTTTGACCTTGTCCAGACTATCAACGTTAACCACTAATTGCGGCTGCAACGATTGAAGGGCCTTTAGCCGCGGCATACCAAATTCCTTTACAGAAACCAATGGGGAGCGGGCGAAATGAGCTAACCGATTTGCCTCTAATGCCTCTACCGCTTTTCGCCTAGCTTCGTTGATCTCACTTACCGGCACCATAAGCTGTCCATTAATATGACAATCGAGTGAACGTATTGAAAAGACAGTGGTTCCCAGCCGGTCGACTTGTTTCGTTATCGTTTCTTGCGTTAGCGGTCTTTTATGAGCCTCTTCAGCAATAAATTCTGTTTTTCCCTGCCCGGTATACCCATCGGCATCCTTTATCTTGATCAGTAGCGGACTACCAAGTTCTACCTCCACTTGGATGTCAACGGGAATTCGTCTGACAGCAGATGGAGAAGTAAAAAATGACCTTGCCCGTTCCATCAGACTAGCATCAAAGGTTTTGAATACCCGGTCACTTACCCGAATACCTGATCCTTGTATAGGAATAGTTGCTTCCACTCCCGGTTCTGCTTGTGTCACCGGTTTTCCTTGAACAGTAATCGAAGTAACGCTTGTGTTAACACGACCGCCTACTTTAACCCAAAATTCCACCATATCTCCTATGGAAAGCTTCTCATCCAATTTAATTACTGCCGTCTTATCCGCACTGTCATAAGCAACAACACGGCCGATACGCACCCCCCGGTTATTAGGCCGACGGTCACTCATCATATGGCGCCCTTGCTTTTCTTCCAAATAAGCTGTTGTAAAATCACGGTTAAAAATTTGGGCCAAGTTTTTTTGCGTTTGATCTGTTACAGTGTAGTTTTCTTGATTACTCAAATAAGAGGCAATTGCACGGCGGTAAGTGTCTACAACGACTGCCACATATTCTGGCCGTTTCATCCGTCCTTCTATCTTAAAAGAAACTATTCCCCTTTCAATCAACTCCGGGATTAATTCAATCGTATTCAGATCTTTAGGACTCAGCAGGTATTCACCGGTATCGCAGTTTTCCAACACATTCTGGCCATTTTTATCTACCAGTGTATAAGGTAGTCGACAAGGTTGGGCACAACGGCCTCGATTGCCGCTGCGGCCGCCAATCAGGCTGCTCATCAGACATTGGCCGGAATAAGAGATGCATAACGCACCATGGATAAAAGTCTCAATCTCAATAGTTGAATTCTTGCATATATAGTCAATATCTTCTAAGGATACTTCACGGGCCAATACAACACGTGTAAAGCCTCGCTGAGCAAGAAAGGTCACCCCGTCCAAGTTATGTACGGTCATCTGCGTGCTAGCATGAATATCCAAATCCGGTACTATCTGCTTAGCGATAGTAGCAACGCCTACATCTTGCACAATAATGGCATCAACGCCAATGTTATATAAGGCGACAAGGTATTCCTCCAATGCTGCAATTTCACTGTCATCTACCAAAGTATTTACTGTTACGTAAACTAATACACCACGTAAATGAGCATACCGAACACCCTCAGCCAATTCCGCATCGGTAAAATTAGGTGCATAATGACGGGCTCCAAATGCTTTCCCCCCTAAATAGACAGCATCGGCTCCGCTCTCAACTGCCGCAATAAGCGCCTCCTGGCTGCCAACCGGGGCAAGTAATTCAATCATATTATTTCTCTCCTTTAAGCAGCGTCAATATTACCGGCGTAATATGTGTTAAATCACTTATTTTAGCAGCTACTTCCTGACATTTACTGCCCATAATAATGGTTGGCACGGCATTACGCGTATGGGTTTTGACGCTTAAATCTTCAAAATTACCATGGTCACTAGTAATAATCACTACCATATCTGACGAAGCCATGGACTGAACGGCAATTAAAAATTCATTTAACTGATCCAAAATTAGTTCTGCAGCATTCCAGTTTTGTTTATGACCATAGCGATCAGTCTGAAAATATTCAAACATGGTAAACTGATGCTGCTGGGCTAATTTTACTACTCTTGCTCCGGCCTCGAATGGAGTAATTGTTGCTACTTCGAACATTCCTGATTGAAAAAGTGATTCATTAGTCAAATCTTGATAAACAGCCTGTCCCTGTTCCATGTCCGCCAATGAGCGAAGAGGAATCCCGGCTCCCATAATAGTTAGTGTCGTGACTGAGTGGCGCCGTTTCCGCATGCTGACCAGCTCCATATAATTAGGTGTATACATGTTAGCTGAAGTTACAGCATAACCTTTACTCGCAAGCTGACGCATAACTCCGTGCTCGTTAATAATACTAGCCAAAGCAGGGCCGGGAAACCCTTGAATATGCCTGCCCATAATCTGAGCAGCATTAACACCGGTGAAGATTGCAGTTTGACCGGTGGCGCTTTGCGGTAGCCCCGGCACTCCAAGGCAAGCATCAGTTTGGACAAGACATACCTCAGGACGATAAAGTGTCCCCAGTTCCATTGTCAAGGGCTGTCCAAAAAGTCCTTCAAAAAAACTAGGATTAAAACGCACAAGAGGATTTCTTCCAGTATCAGCCTGTCCTAATCCTAATCCGTCGATAAATAACAGCAAAATCTTCATATTGATCTCACCCTTAGAATAAAGAAAAAGAAGGGTACCCCTCCTCTTTTCTTAGTACTTACGTTGGTTGTTCTCTTTCATCTTCTTTATTTTGAGCCAATGTTTCCTGCTGCTTACGTAAATTCTCGGCAAGCATATGCACATCTCCCAGAAACTGCTCAAATTTGGCTGCTTGTTTTCCAATGGGACTAAGAGGATTATCATATATGTCTTGTAGATATTTTTCAAAATCACGTCGGGTTAAGGGCTCGGCTTCTGAGGTGAGAATGATGGAAAAATCACCACAGCTTTCCAGCCTGGCAACTTTAATATCTTTAATATTCGTCATATCCATACCTGTTTTATGTAGCTCTTGCCGTAAGTCATCGTAATTAACATGATGTTTTATAAAGTTCTTTGGCAAGATCTTTCCATTCTCAATTAAGGTAACCGGTACCCCTTCAAACCATTTACGTAAAGTCGTATTCTTCAAAGCCAAATAGGATAATAGTTTCTGCAGAATAAGCAGTCCAACCAAACCTTCTGCGCCAAGCAGCAAGGTTTCCGATTTATCCATAGCGACATTAGCAACGATATCCCCAATACCAACCATTAATACGAAGTCAAAGGGTGACAACTGCCCTACCGCCCGATTACCCATAGCACGCACAACAACAAGTGCAACTGCAAAAATTGCCACCATTCGTATAATGACGAGTCCGACACCTTCGTAGCCAAACACAGTACCACTCCTTTTCTGCTTGTAGTATAAGCAAACATTCGAAGTGGTATTCTCTGCAAAGACTATGGTTTTTCTTCCTGTAGCATGCGTACCATTTGCCGATAATCTTCATCTAGCCGCAGAAACTCATCAGCGATATTCAAAGCTGCCAGTACAGCAATTTTAGCTGGTGTTAACGACGGATTCGCCAAGGCAATTTGCTTCATTTGTTCATTAACCAATAAGGCGACCCGGCGAATGCGTTCCGGCTCCCCCTCGCCCTTAATATTATAGGGCTCTCCGTATATTTCTACCGTAACCTTAGACTTTTTCGCACTCATCGTTTTCACCTGTTCAGTATATACTTTTCTGCTACCAATTGTATAACGTTCTACTTATTGTCTAGTTTTCCTGCCATTGTATTAAAAGAAAGACCGTTTATGCACACTCATAAACGGTCTATTTAGCCCTTAGTTTATACTTGCTTTTGTTTATTTAATTCACTGTTGCGATAACTATAGACAAAATAGACAACAAAACCAATGGCGCTCCAAATGAAAAACCGCATCCATGTTTCTGCGGGGAGATTATACATTAGATAACCACAAGATAAAACAGCTAACGGAGCAACAACAGAAACAGCCGGACAGCGAAAAGGGCGATGCAGGTCTGGCCGGGTACGGCGTAGTACAAAGACTCCAATCGCAGCTACAACAAAAGCAAAAAGCGTTCCAATATTCGTCAACTCAGCGATAATCCCGATAGGCGTGAAGCCAGCAATCAATGCTACCGCTATACCGGCCAATATGGTAATAACATGAGGTGTTCCGTATTTGGGATGTACTTTGCAAATTCCGGCAGGAATGAGGCCATCACGGGACATAGCAAAGAAAACACGTGTCTGCCCATACATAAGTACAAGCAGCACTGTTGTAATGCCGGCAATTGCACCAGTACCGACTAAAGCAGAACCAAGATTATAACCAATAGCGCGAAGCGCATAAGCAACAGGTTCAGCATTATTCAGTTCAGTGTAAGGCACTACCCCTGTCAGGACAGCAGCAACAGCAATATAAAGAATAGTACAGACTATTAAAGACCCAATGATACCAATGGGCAAATCTCTGTTTGGATTGCGGCATTCTTCAGCAGCCGTAGCTACAGCATCAAAGCCAATATAGGCAAAAAAGATAATGGCCGCTCCACCGGCTACACCGGAGAATCCATAAGGCATAAACGGGGTCCAGTTAACAGGATTTACCTTGGGGCCTGCTAAAACAAGAAAAATAAAAACAGCAGTTAATTTTATGAATACTAAAATCTTATTTAATGTCGCACTTTCTTTCGTTCCTCGGACAAGCAATAAGCTTAAGAAAATTGCAATTACCATAGCTGGTAAATTAACAATCCCTCCGTCAGCCGGAACGGCGGTGTATGCTTTAGACAGCTCAATCCCAGCCGACTTTAACAAACCTACCATATACCCTGACCAACCGGCAGCGACGGCACTAGAACCAACAGAATATTCCAAAATCAAGTTCCATCCGACAATCCAGGCAATGATTTCCCCCAAAGCTGCATAAGAGTACGTATAAGCGCTGCCTGCAACAGGAACCATTGCCGCTAATTCAGCATAGGCTAACGCCGCAAAAGCGCAAGCAAGTCCCGACAAAACAAAAGAAAGCATAATTCCGGGGCCTGCATATTTGGCAGCTGCCACACCGGTAAGAACAAAAATACCCGTGCCAATAATACAGCCAACGCCTAGCATTACCATGTCCGAAGCACCTAGTGTTTTCTTTAACCCTTTTTTCTCAGCTCCTGAAATTAGATCATCAATTTTTTTAGTACGAAAAACGCTCATTCTTTTCCCCCTCACTAAATAACGGGAGTAGGCACTTGATCTTATTATGCCGCCAAGAGCAAAATAATAGACCTGCCTTAGGCAGGTCTGACGATTTACGCAACATAACACTCGCCCACGTCCGCTCACGGTTAACAGTTTAACACAAAGTAAAACGGGGGTAAAGCATTTTTTGTATTTTTCTCAGAGACATTTTGCGATTAATCCCTCAATTTAGCTGATAAAGTCTTTTCTAAATGCACAACTATATTCTTATGATGCGCCTCAATCTCAATATCGGTCAATGTTCGGTCAACTGCTCTAAATACCAACGAATAGGCAAGACTGCGATACCCGGCAGGGACTTGCTCACCTATATAAACGTCAAATAATTTGATTTCCGCTAAGAGATTGCCACCGTTAGCGGCAATGACTTCAGTAACACGGCTGGATGGTACGTCAACTGGAAGAATTACCGCTAAATCACGAGTTATGGCCGGGAATTTAGGAAGTGCCTCGTATCTGCCAATCAAACGGGCTTGCTCAGTCAATGTCGCAACCGGCATTTCAAACATATATACCTTACGGGTAATACCGAATGCAGCCTGGACCTTAGGATGAACTTCCCCAACAATAGCCACGACATCATCACCAACAGTGAAAATAGCTGTTTTCCCAGGATGGAGTGATGGATGTTCGCCCGCCTTTATCGTAAAATCAGTGATTCCTAACTTAGCTAACAATTCTTCTATGACACCCTTAGCATCATAGAAATCCACCATTTGTTGGTGCTGATTCCATGATACTTCATTGCGCCGGCCGCACAAAGCACCGCATAGCATGAGTGGCTCTCTTGGCAAATCGTTTAGCGGCAGTGCATCAGGAAGATAGACTGACCCCAACTCAAAGATTTTCAAATCTTCATTCTTACGAGATAGATTTCTTACAATAGCATCTATTATACCACCTAGTAATGTGGTGC
>Ga0366757_1022_pt1 | contig 20628 bp, 22 predicted proteins | sample TotcelHN113001K6_FD_207061 | JGI IMG/M metagenome (GOLD analysis project Ga0366757, IMG submission 207061) | Enriched cells from coal bed in the Powder River Basin, Montana, United States - Total cells N11 rep1 HSBNCT.N11.300.1.K6 ... | reverse complement strand
TACAGCCGCCGCCAGCCATATAAACTTCTATTTCCATACTTTTCGAATTGGGAACAATATCCCAGTTAACAATAGGAACACGCTCACCGGTATTTGTACCGGTATTTTTTTCTTTAAATATTTCTACTGCATTATGGCGCAGTGGAGCCACCTTCGTTGCTTCCAGGACAGCATTACTCAGAATATCCTGCACCTCAGACAACAAGGGGAACGCAGCACCGGCTTTGACATAATACTGGATTACACCGGTATCCTGGCAGCAGGGGCGATTCAATTTGTCAGCTAACTCCTGATTTTCAAACATAGAGTCATATACTACCTTAGCCAGATAGGTATCTTCCTGTTCCCTGAGTTCACGCAGCTTAGCCAACACGTCATCAGGGAGCCGTTTGCCCATGTAACCGGTAAACTTGGCCATAGTATCGGTCATAGACTGTATCATTTGCTCTTTATTCATGTGTAATAACCCCCTAAAATTATTATTAAAAACGGCATTGCACTGCTAACTGCAGTACAACCTCGCTTGACCCCAGTTGTCCTCACCTGCTATACTTCCGTTAATAGAGAGCGTGCCATAGACAGCAATCAATGAACTGATTACCAGATCATTGGGGGATTGTCTCTATTTATAGTGTAATGCTTACTCTCAGCAAAGAAAAATATATATTCATAATGATATGATTGATTAATTCAATTCGGTCAATTCCCAACTGGAGGTATGTACGTATGGATTTACGGCAACTTGAATATTTCCAAATGGTTGGTAAACTGCACAGTATCACCAGAGCGGCTGAGCATTTGCATGTTTCCCAATCAACAGTTACACTAGCCATCCAGAAACTAGAAGAGAGTTTAGATATACAACTTTTCGACCGCAGTCAAAAACAGCTTTCCCTGACAACAGAAGGTCACGTCTTTCTGCAAAGCGTGTCGGATATTCTCAATAGACTGCAGGATGCAACCGCAGAACTCCAGGAATATCGCCAATTACAAAAAGGCACACTCCGGGTTGGTGTACCGCCATTGATTGGTTCCTTTCTATTTCCTGAGATACTGGCCGAATTTACGATACGTTACCCCAAGCTACAGCTTTCCACGATTGAAGAAAGCTCTTTTGCTATTCGCCAGTTACTGGAAAGAGGCGAGCTTGACCTTGGCATTGTCAACCTTTATCAACCCTCTCCGTTACTTGAGACTTTACCAATAACAACAGAGCAACTGGTTGCCTGTCTGCCGCTGAGCCATCCTATGGCGAATAATACTACAATCGCTATTGAGCAGTTACGGGACGAACAATTTATCCTATTCAAAGAAGGAGCCTATAACCGGCATGTTATTCTTGAAGAATGCAAGCAGCATGGGTTCGTGCCAAATATACTTTTGTCATCTGACCAGATCGAGACAATAAAGGGGTTAGTAGTCAAAGAGGTGGGCATCGCTTTCCTCATTCATGCAGTTACCAGCCGGAATCACGATTTTGCAGCTATCCCTCTCGCTAACCCGTTGTATTTACAATTCGGTTTGGCCTGGAAAAAAGAGAAGTATCTATCAAAGGCTGCACAAGCTTTTATTAAGTTTATAACCGAAATTATCTGCTCGCCTAATGCACCCCGGTGATGTACCAGAAATCCGGCCAAATCAATAATTTAGCCGGATTTTTTCGTCTGTTCTTCACCTTGCAAGCTTATAAGCATCTCTTTTCTAACCTAATGTCTTAATACTTTGCGGAAATGCAAACACATTATGAGGATCATATTGCTGCTTGATGCATCGTAATTGTTGTACGTGCTCTCCAAAATACGCTCGTTCATAATCGGGCAGATCATGATAAGGGAAATTAATATAAGAACCAACCGAGAAGGGATAAATATACCTTAAAGCGGCTGCTACCCATTGTTTATGAACTGGCGCTTCTTTTGCCAGTTCCCAGTTGGATGATATCCCCATGATATAATCGGCATTTCTATAAAAGAAGGCCGTATCATTTTCGTCCTTTTCCCCGACGGCTCCCCCTAAAGAGTACACGGAAATGTAGGAATTAGCGTCAGTAGGAGCATGATCGGTTATATCTACCAGCGTATCCAATTGCTCTTGAGAAAGGCAGCCTTTTATAAACCTGCCGGTAGACTGAAAAGCTTCCCGGTCAGGATATTCATCACCAATTCGCTGTACAGCGTCAATAAAATCTACATACTCGATTCTCCTAAGAGTAATTCCGGGGATATTCAGGAAAGGCTCTATCAGTTGTTTTGCTTCCTCGGGATGCCCGTAAAAGAAGGAATTAAGCCAGGCACCGCGCTTATAAATTCCGCCAAATGCACTAATCCTGCTGTCTAAATGCTTTAACCAAGTCTGCCATACCCGAAGGAATTCAAGTCGTGCCGGTTTATTGTCATGCCATTCCAGTTGGATGAGAGTAATTTTGTTTACTGCTCTTTGCAATTGAAATTTATAGGAGGTTACCACTCCAAAATTCCCGCCGCCTGCTCCCCGTAGTGCCCAAAACAGGTCAGAATTACAGTGATTATTTGCCTTTATGTTATTTCCCCAGGCATCTACCATATTCACTTCTATGAGACTATCTGTAGTAAGCCCCAAATACCGTGTCGATAATCCTATGCCTCCTCCCATAACTAACCCGGAAATAGCTACCGACGGACAAGTTCCTCCTGGAAATACATAGCCGTAACGATACAACGTTTCATATAAATGGGTCAATCTTACTCCTGCTTGTACTTCCACCGTGTCCTGTTCACAATTCACATGGATATGGTTCATGCAGGAGGTATCAATAACCAGCTTACCCGTACCGGTTGAATACCCTTCGTAGTTATGCCCTCCCGAACGGATTCGCAACTTCATCCCCTGTCTTCTTGACCACAAGATGGCTTTAACTACATCATACGTAGTAAAGCAATATACGATGATGCAGGGAAATTTACTTATTGCCTCATTCCACTCTTGCCTGGCTTGCTCATAGTGAAAATCACCAGGCACTATAATCTTGCCACTTAACCCTTTCATGAATTAAACACCAACTTTTTTCTGTTCTTTCTTTATTTTATGTAGCTTATTTACATATTGTTACATTAGTTAACTATAAGACCCCCCCTTGGCTAAAACAATACACCCAAAGGAGACTTGCCAAATGACAATTCTCCTTTGGGTGTATTTAAGAAATGCAAGAGCCATAATCAGCCTGCCGGGCTAATTATGGCTCTATATTCTCTGCTTATTTTTATTACTGAGTTCAGTATTACTTGTTGAGCTTAGCAGCAATTGAAGCTACATATTTTCCTTGGAAGCGGGCGCCTGCCAGCTCATTTTCACTTGGCTGCCGCTGCCCTTGACCTCCGGCAATTGTAGTTGCGCCATAAGGGGCCCCACCGGTCATTTCTTCAATGCTTGACTGGCCTTGGAAAGTATAAGGTAAGCCGGCAATCAGCATACCATGATGAAGCAGTGTGGTATGAAAACTAAGTACGGTAGATTCTTGTCCACCATGCTGTGTGGCAGTGCTGGCAAATACGCTGCCTACTTTACCGACAAGGGCTCCCTGTGCCCACAACTGACCAGTTGCATCCAAGAATTGGCGCATCTGGCCGCACATATTCCCAAAGCGGGTCGGCGTACCAAAAATAATAGCATCAGCAGAGGCCAATTCTTCTACTGTGCAAACAGGGATGTGAGCAAATACTTTCTGTGCTTCGATTGCCCCCATCTTCCCAAGGATTTCTACTGGCAATGTTTCCGGAACCCGGCGCAAAACAGCTTCGGCTCCCGCCTCTTCCCGGACACCTGCGGCAATAGCTTCTGCCATTTGATGGACATGACCATACATAGAATAGTAGACAATTAACACTTTCATAACTTACACCCTCCCTTACAGTTAAAATTGTACAAGTACATGACCATTATATTCTCTTTATACCATTTTTTCCCTTCCCTAAACAATGATTAGTTTTTCTATCATTTTTAATAATGTGCTAACTATCTCAATAGCTTTTGCTACATACGCAGCCCATTAGTAATATATACCATATATAGATAAATGTACTGGGGAGAAACTATAATCATCAATTATTGGTGGTGCATATATGAACCCATCTTGCCACAAGGAGCCGCGCTACCCCAAAGGACATACTTCTGCCCTCTCCATAAACCTGGTCCATCTAAGAAATCCATGGGTAATTGCCTTTTGGTCCGCAATATTTCCAGGCTTTGGACACATTAGTTTAGGTAGTTATATCCATGGTTTTCTCTTAATACTCTGGGAGCTGCTAATCAATATTAAAGCTAATTTAAACTATGCAATCCTCTATTCATTTACGGGACGATATGATAATGCAATAAAAGTAGTTGACAATAATTGGCTGCTCCTCTATGCGCCTGTTTATCTATGGGCCATTTGGAGCAGCTACCGTCAGACCGTAGACCTAAACAAACTGTCTATCTTAGCAGATAGAAGCAGAAGCCCCGTAAGTCCTGTGATAATATCCACCCTAGAAATTTGTTTTTTTGACAAGCGAACTCCGTGGCTGACACTCTGTTGGTCTCTGCTTATGCCAGGTATCGGCCATCTGTATACCCACCGCTTGCCTACCGGATTTTTGGTGCTCGCCTGGTGGATCGGCATTTGTTATTTTTCTCACCTGCCACAAGCGATACAATTCACAGCAATTGGCGAATTTAATAATGCGATTACCGTCGTTGATCCTCAATGGCTGATGTTCTTGCCATCTATTTATGGGTTTAGTGTTTATGATTCTTATGTAAATACTGTCGAATATAACCGGCTCTACGACAAAGAACAGTCTAGGTATCTCGAGGACAAATTCCAGGAAGACACCTTTGAGATGCCAGTATAAAAACGAGGTAACTTATGCATGTATTTTCAACCTTTGAGCACTCTTCTTTTCTCGAATTAGCCATTAGCGACCTGGAGCAAAAGGGCATTACCCGCGATAGAATCTTAGCCGTTCCAATGTCGCGACTGGGGGAAGAACGGCAATTATTTGATACTATTCACCGCGCTGACGGTGACAGCTTACTTGATGGAGCAGCTATGCTCGGCACGGTTTTTATGCTGCTTGGTGTCATGTGGGGCTTTCTTTGGAAGTATGGGCCGATATTAGGGGGACTAACCGGCTTTGCGCTAGGAGCCTTAATTGGTTTTGCAGTAGATTACCTTACTAGTAAAAAAGTACGTGAGAAGGATAAGGTGAAAAACCTGACAACAGAAGTAATTCTTATTATAAATTGCCAGCAAGAAGAGGTGAAAACTGTAGAAGGTGTACTCTGGGAACACCTGGCAACCTCAATTGGCCGCGTAAAAAGGTCCCTTGAGTAGCCAGTTTATTATACAACAAAAAAAGAACCTGCATAATTGCTGGTTCTTTATCGTAATACTGAACTTGAGTAGTTACTCTTTCACAAGTATCTTAGTAACTTCTGCAATATATAAGGTGTGATGATCAACATCTGGATACCATTTTGCGTTAAGCTCCTGGGCAATAAAGCAATCAGGCTTATACTCCTGTGCATATAGTTTATTGCACAGAATGGCAATATTCGCTTCTGCAAAGTAAGGAATGCCGTCGGTGTGTTGGACTGTTAAATTCGATTTACCGATTTTATCTTCATCTCTGCCAGACGTTGCACCAAGATAACCTAATACCTTCTTAAAGCTGTCATCAAAAAAAGTGAGGGAAAATGCATCCGCATTATCTACAAATTCTTTGGTATAGCGTTGTGGGCGGATAACAATGTAGGCAACATTTTTCCCCCACATTACTCCAAATCCTCCCCAAGAGGCTGTCATTGTGTTCACTTTGCCTTCTTTTTCGGCGGAAATGAGCATCCAATCTTCACCTATCAGTCTAAAGGGACTATAAGCAAAATCTTTGGGCTGTATTTCATTAAAATTAACCATTAATCATCTCTCCTCCTGGTTTATTTTATTCTTACAAATATCCTTATGTATGAATGATAATATAAATACCCAGGTAAGTATAGTATGTACTTTTTTGTACATTAGTTACTAAAGAGATAGTGCAAATAGATATAAAACAGACGAATACTGATAACTCGGCTCTGTCAGTGTTCGTCTGTTTATTTTATAATGACTGGATAAATAACCTTATTCCTCAATAAATTGTGCTAATTCCTTATTGAATTTATCCCGCTGGTCGTAAAATAACCCGTGACCGCTGTATTTGAACGGCACAAGCTTGGAGTTTTGGATTCCTTGATTTTGGGCGATTGCCAAGGGAAACAGACAAACTCTGTCATGAATACCATGAAGGATTAGTGTAGGCACCGTTATCTTTTCAAGATCTGTGAATAATTCTTCCTCTAACCAGGCATTTGCAACCGCAGCTGTAGCCCAGCCTGCCGCTTGCAGCCCTAATTGGAAAAACCAGTCTGAAAAAGGCCCAGTCACATGCTGGAAAAAAAACATATTTCCAAACCCCTCCAGCATATTCGGACGGTCGTTATTTGTATCTTGAATGATTTTATCTACATCTGCTCTTTTTAACCCATGGGGAAAATAGGGACGCTCGATAAGACTGGGAGCGGCCGCCGCAAAAAGAGCAAGCTTAGCTACTCCATATTCGTCATGACGAGCCATATAGCGAATAGCAATCGCTCCCCCTGTAGAATGGCCACCAAGTGTAATATCATGCAAATCAAGTGCTTCAACTACACATCGAATATCGTCTGCCTGTCGATCATAATCGTAGCCACTCCACGGCTTGTCAGAATTGCCGAATCCTCTGAGGTCTATTCCGATACAGCGATAGCCCATTCGGGGAAGCTGATCAAACTGATACTCAAACATCGTATGGTTTGCCGGCCAACCATGGATAAATAAAATTGTTTTACAGCCTCTGGGATTAATATCTTCTATATAAACCTTTACATCCGGCTCTACTGGAATAAAATATCCCATGTGAATCACTCCATTTTAGAAATTATCTACAATGGTAATATATTCACCGGGCAATAAAAGTGCCATAAATGATTGATTATGTTACTTGTTCTGCATCCCGGTGATGTTTCTATATCTCAAGTTCATTTACTACACTAGCTTTCCCGAAGACAATAACACTTTCGTAATTTGCAGTAAATGAACCTGGCACGATTTCAGGATTTAATTAATGATTAAGCCTGTCGCATTTATTACCCTGGAAATAGCATATTCCTTAGCATAGCTACAAAAAAAGAGCCACTCCCTAAAAGAGTGGCTCTGAAACGTTCGATTTAGTGGTATCTATGCTTCATATTATCCCATAAAATAAAGAACAATAACAAGCTGGCAAATACCAAATTAAGGACTGTGATAAATATTCTCTCGGTGAGGCCTAACATGGATTGGATATGCTGTCCGATAAAGACAAAAAAAACAAAGGTTGGGAGGTAGGCCAAATAATATAGAAAACAAACTCCCAGGACAAGTCCTATTAGCTTTTTCATTTTTCATCCCTCCTGCAATCCTCTCCCTCTTTTTATCATATGACTTTTCTGATTATTTTGTCAATAATATCTAAAAATAAAACTGCCTCCCACTCTAGGGAGACAGCATAAAGCGAATTTAGAATTTCAATATTCCTATCGAACTTAGGAACACCACAATAAGTAAAACCGGAGTTACATAACGGATAAGGGAAAAATAAACATTTACCAATACCGCTACCTTCAGCTTACCATGATTGGATAGTTCAGTAACGACCTCATCACGGTTAATAGAATATCCCATCATTAAGGCAATCAATAAGCCACCTAGTGGCAGTAAAATATTCGAAGAAATATAGTCAAAGAAGTCAAAGAATCCTAACCCAAAGAAAGTAATATGTCCTAATAAACTTGCTTTATCAACAGACAAAGTTGCCAATATCCCTACTACAAACATAACGATTGCTGTCAAAACAGCCGCTCCTTTGCGGGACATCCCTCTTTCCTCAGACAAATAAGCTACAGGTACTTCTACTAAAGATAACATGGCTGTCGTAGCGGCAATAGCAGTTAAAAAGAAAAAGGCAATTAGCAAGAATGTACCAAATGGCATTTGAGAAAACACAAGAGGAATTGTCATGAAGAGTAAGCCAGGACCGGCAGTCGGCTCCATACCAAAAGAAAATACTGTTGGAAAGATGGCAAGGCCTGCCAACATAGATACTAAAGTATCCGACAAGGCTACCTTAACGGCAGTCTTAAACATGTTATTATCCTGGGTAAAATAACTGCCATAAGTCATCATTGTCCCCATACCGAGGGATAACTTAAAAAAGGCTAAACCCAACGCTGCCAAAATAGCCGCAGCTGATAATTGTCCGAAATCAACATGAAATAAAAACTGAATCCCTTCTGCCGCCCCTGGCAGAGTTAAGGCGCGAATATCACAGATAATAATCAGGACAAATAATAATGGCATTAATGTCTTGGTAATTTTTTCGATCCCTTGTTTAACTCCCATTGCCAGAATTGCAGTTACAACAGCTAAAACAATAAACTGCCACAAAATAGGTGATAAAGGTCCCATAATTACAGCACCAAATTGGGCTTTAGCAGTCTCCATTGTTATATTTGCAAAATCACCAAGAATGGCTTTGAATAAATAGAAATATACCCACCCAGCTACACAGCTATAAAAGAACATAATCAGGCAGGATGCGCCAACGCCCATAAGACCAATGCTCTTCCACTGAGTACCAGGCTTGAGTTGTTCTAAGGCACCTACTGCATTCTTTCTCGTTTTACGGCCGATATAAAACTCGCTCAGCATTATCGGCAGGCCAACAAACAATATGCAGAAAAAATATACTAATAAAAAAGCACCCCCGCCGTTTTGCCCCGTTAGATAGGGGAATTTCCAAATATTACCTAGTCCTACTGCTGATCCTAATGTTGCAAAAAATACTGCTAAACCGGAAGAAAATGTCTCTCTTTTTTTTATTGTCGCCATAAGCTCCACTCCTATTATTTATAAGTCTTGGGGGTGATAAAACACACCTCTATATAATAGCATGTTTTTTGCTTATGAAGCTTATTTTTATTTAGTTTTATCGTAAAAACACCTGTCTATAGCAAGCAAGAAATAAATGACCTCGCACCCTTTTACTGATAAGCTTACGCACGAAACAGAGCATGGGCCCAAATCAGCAAATGTACATTTCAACTCTGCTATCGCCAAATTAAAATAGTGACGACTGCAATACTTTGAGAGATGCAACCTTTCGAACTGTCACCATTTCATCCCCTTGCGGACGACCGATCAAGATGGCCGAATTGGGATCATGCTTGCCCATATTGGCATGCACTCTTGTTTCACTAGATGTAGCGTAACAGTAGACACAACTGTGGGAACAGCAGTCATAGGCTCCTATATCAATGCTTTCGATGCATCTACAGGCAGGACGCTGATTGGTGTCTTTTTTCGCCTTAATAGAACATCCTATGATATTCTCAATTAAACTTTGATTAATACAAGCTGCCTTTGCGATACCATAGCGGCTAAGATCAAATTCGTCGGAGCAAGTTGATAATAGGAGATTATATTCTTTAGCAATTTTGGAAAAACCCTGTCCAATATGTATCCTATTCAAAGTAGTTACTTCATGTTCGGCAATGCCTTTTATTTTCGGCCGAATACTCGGGTAAAGCTCGATGAAGCTAAAAGTACACTGGTTTGTATAACTGCCAAGAATATTACACATTGTACCAAACCTATCAAGATGATACTCCACTGACAATTCGCTACTTACAATCACAGGGTCATACCGCCATACGACTCTGTGTTTTCCAATTCTATCACTTAATTGTTTGAAAGTATCCAAAATTGCAGACTTTGGGGGCAGACCCTTTTCCACATGCCTGTCATAGGGAGTAATAGTAAATTGAAAATAGTAGGGAATGCCTATTGCATCGATAATAGTTAGCCTGTTCAGCATTGGCTGAGCATTTTTTGTCCAAAACACAATACAATCAATATTCTCTCTGCTCAGGTCAATATGGGCAATACGTTGAGGATTTCGCGGATGCTTTATGAAGATAATGCCTTCTTTCAGTCGGTTGATAAACCATTCTGAATAAAAGGCAGGAATGTCCGTTCTTCTACTGGCACTTATTATCATTGCTTATCATCACGCATATTCCTTGTTTTCTATACTCTTTCGGAGTGAAGCCTATTTGTTTTTTGAAAAGTTCATAAAAGGTAGAAAGGCTTCCAAAGCCACACATCAAGGCAATAGACAAAATAGTTGCATCTGAGTCCTTAATCATTTGTGCCGCTTTTTCTACGCGCAGTCTATTGGTGTATTCAACAGGTGTTATATTAAATTGCTTGCGAAATAAGTGGATAAGATAGTTATGACTGATGCCCAACCCTTTGATTTCCGCGGCAAGCTTATAACGATCGTCGTAATAGGTATCAAAAGTATATTTTGCTCTTTCAATTAAGTCCAACGATGGATTGAAATCAGTTAAGTCAGGCCGGCATCTTTTACAGGGACGCAACCCATAGGCATAGGCCTGTTCAATTGCATCAAAAAATTGTACATTATTTCTCCGCGGTTCTTTTGATTTACACGACGGCCGGCAAAAAATCCCGGTTGTTTTGACGCCATAAAAAAACAGGCGATCATATGAACTATCACACTGAACGACTGCATTCCACTTTTCATCACTGGTAAGTGTCATAGGGCCACCTCCGTCATTAATTGACGCATTCACTATACTATCATTGTATCAAAGCTTGCCGCCTATGTCTTACGGTATTTCACATTGTAATCTATACCAGAATTACCTCTTCCGATTCAGTAACCGGTACACTGCTTTCACCCGGGAACTACCCCAGCTATTACCTTTGCCAAGTATTCGTTTGCGCACTATAAATACTTTCAGTTCTCGCATTATTTGCCGGACCGGCTGCACCTTACTGCGGGCATACCTGTAAGCCGGCATCTGTTGCAACTTACTAATCAGCCGGTTTTTTACCGTAATGAATTTCCCGTATGCTTTGGCAAACCACCGCAAAGTCAATAAAGCAGGTAAAGCTACTTTGGCATACCATACCGTTAAGGCGGCACCGCATAATTCTCCTGATACGAGTAAAGGTGCACCAAATCCCCGCCCCTGACTAATCCAATAAAGTGAAAGAAGCTTAATACTCGAAAATAAGATCAATTTACATGTATAGATAGCAAACAGTGTGTAAGGATTTCGTTTTTGTAAAAACCCCTCGACCGTCTGCAAAATCTGCCAGGAAGAAATATGTTCAACAACTGGCTTTACTATACTTTCCAGGAAATCTTCCAGCAAAGTATATAGTGCTACGAGAAAAATCAGTGGAGTAACAAATAAAGACCGTATCCAGCGTTTCAACTATTTCGCCTCCTCATTGCTATCTTCGTGCAGACCCGAACCTACTCCTGCAATATCACCTTTAGGCAGCACAGTTATGCAAATAACGCAAGAAACCTTAGCCAACAGTTTGACTAAGGTTTCTTGCGTTATTTACGTACTTACATTAGCAGCTGATAGGAGAGAATGATAACCTTACTCTGCGATCATCACAACGGATGTACCAACTTGCACTTTTGAAAAAAGTTCTTCAATATCCTGATTGTACATTCTAACGCAACCGCCAGAAACATGGCCTTCCACAGGGCCATTCCACGAGCCATGAAGACAGGTTTTATCAGATGATAAAACCATCCTTCTGGAACCAAAGTCTAAATCTGACATAGCTGCTTTCTCAAATATTAGTTTTTCAACAATTTGGTAATTTCCCGGAGGAGTAGGCGTTGAGAGCTTGCCAATACCCACTGGATATTCTTTCATTAATTTGTCCTCTTCAAAATAGAATAGACGGCCTTTTGTAAGATTAACAACTATATTGTTTTTCATTTCTATGCCTCTGCTTTCTATTTATATAGTAAACTCTAAATTGCTGTGGGCAGAAGTTGCTATCCTCCCGGTAACACACTTCCCGATAAATGATTAAACATCCGAAAGTCTGTTATTTTTAAATGAGAACTAATTAGCGGGAGGATAAAGCTTACATTATATTGTTATATTTTTTGTTGTAAACTCTTCAATAGTATCACAGAAAGTAAGTTTCCCGTAATCCCGACGATTGTCGATATACTGAGGGATACCGGCTTTCCTTAAAGTATGACTAAAGATTACATAGTCATACCGGCTGGTCTCATCAATATAACTGACAAATTCTAATACTTCATTTCGAACCAAGTAAGTACAATGAATTACTTCTACTTCAATTAGCCCCTTAATCTTCTGGTGAAAAATGTCGAAATACGAATCTGCGTATTTGTAATAGCCAAACTCATCAGTAACAAAATGGTAGTTTGAATAATAGCTTAATGGATTATCGCCATTTCGCAGTAATGGCCCGATAACCGGCAATCCGGTATTAAGAAGTACTTCAAGTGTGTCAAAAGCAATAAAATTATCGCAATCTACCACAAAATAATGAGTTCCTTTTGTTCGTGCCCATTCTATCGACTCTTGACGCAAGCGTTTTAGCACTGTGAGCTTCAAATCATTCCATTCATGTGGAGTATATTCCTGTACCCGCTCTTCAACATTACTTGAATTGTAGTTAATCTCCGAATACCGGTCTTTTACTTTTTCAATCCACTCTTCCAGCACTTGTGCCGTATTATCATTATTATTGTTTGTTCGTATATAAAGCTTGATTTTGGAAGCCGGATAAGTCTGGTTCTCGATTGCATTAAGATATAAGGGTAAAACGTGAGCCTTATCTTTTGCAAGAATAGCAATTGTAACAAAATCTGTATCCATGTTATCCCTAGCCCTCCCCTTACTTTATAATTTCTCCTCACTTATTCGAGCAAGATCTGCATCCACCATCATTTCAACTAATTGTTTAAGGCTAACTTTAGCTTCCCACCCAAGTACTCTTTTCGCCTTAGCCGGATTACCAAGTAAGACCTCTACTTCGGCAGGTCGGTAAAATTTGGGATCAATGACTACAAAATCTTCATAATTAAGACCAACATACTCAAAAGCAAGCTTGCACATATCCCGTAATGTTGTTGTCCGCCCCGTAGCAACAACATAATCATCGGGCCGTTCCTGCTGCAGCATTAACCACATAGCTTCGACATAATCTCCGGCAAATCCCCAATCCCGCTTTGCATCAAGATTACCTAGCCGCAACTCTTTTTCTTTACCTAATTTTATCTTTGCTACACCATCAGTGACCTTTCTAGTTACAAACTCTATACCACGTATTGGCGACTCATGATTGAAGAGAATACCGCTGCAGGCAAACATAGCAAAGCTTTCACGATAGTTTACGGTCATCCAGTGTCCAAACAATTTTGCAACACCATAAGGACTGCGAGGATAAAAAGGAGTGGTTTCTGATTGCACTGGTTCGTGTATCAACCCAAACATTTCACTGCTGGAAGCCTGGTAGAATTTTATAGATGGATCAGTTTGACGAATTGCTTCCAGTACATTCAAAACGCCGATACCGGTAGATTGAGATGTTAAAATTGCCTGTTGCCATGACGTTCCGACAAAACTTTGTGCCCCCAGGTTATACAATTCAGATGGATTAGCCGTTTTTATGGCTCTAATAATTGAGGACAGGTCTGTTAAATCACCATTAATAAGTTCAACTTCATTTTCAATACCCAAATATTGTAATCTCCACGTAGTTGATGTTGCTCTACGTGCAATTAAACCATAAACCTTATAACCCTTATCTAAAAGTAATTTGGCCAAATATGCCCCATCTTGACCGGTAATGCCTGTAATTAATGCTGATCTCATCTAAGCACCTCCAAGCCATACTTTATAACTCGACCTTAGCAGAGCCGACATTGGCTCATCGGTACGTGTTTTTTAGATACTCGTAAGCCAGATGTCATATTGTATGCAGACAGTTAGCAGGTGGTGCCAACGACCAATAAATACCAGCATAAGAAGGTTAATTGGCGAACATTTAGACATAAAAAAATAGTGGGGCTTAATCCCCACTATGTAGTGTCCTGAAATATGCTTTATTGCAATTGCTGCTGGCTATAGCTTGTACCTTCGGGCGCATTTTTTATATACTTCATTACCAGTTTCCTGACATTCGCCCGATTAGTATTTTTCTCCCGATACATGGCATCATCAGCCTGACGTAAAATCTCGCGTACACTAAATCCGCTCCCAAAGCAGCAGCCCTGAGAAATATGCAACGGCAGCGCACCCTCACTACTTTTATATGTTTCGATTTTACCGGCAATATTTTTACGCAATGCATTCATGCTGTCTGCTGTAGCATCCCAAACTAGAAGCGCAAATTCATCACCGCCGATTCGCGCCGAAATAATTCGCCTATCGTCAAACGAGATCACTTGCGCCGCCGCCTTTAATAATGCATCACCAGCATGATGTCCTAGTGAATCGTTAATTTTTTTCAATTCATCCACATCACACATAATAATCCCAATATCCCGCTCAGCTACAACCATCTTATCGATTTGAAGTTCGAAATAAGCCCGGTTGTATAGACCTGTTCCAGAATCGTGGTAACTAATATACTCTAGTGTACTTTCCCACCTTTTTCTATCACTAATGTCAATCATACTTCCAAAAACAGCTTTTTTCCCATTGATTATACAGCTGCTGGCAAATACATGCACGTCAATGATAGTACCGGGCTTGCGAAGAATACGAATTTCATAGTCATCATGATCTGTTTCTCCACCCACTGTCATCCTAACCTTCTCCAAGACTATTTCCCGATCATCAGGATGTACAAATTCGAGGAGATCATTCAGCTGTTTGGCTTCTTCTGCAGTATAACCAAGCATCTCTTCCATCTTCGGATTCAAATACGTCAGCTTTCCGTCCAATAAAAAATAAACGCCAACAAGGGATCTTTCCACGAGAATCCGGAATATACCATCTGCCTCTACGAGCAAATTATTCACTTGGCTGAGCTTGTCAATAGTGGCAATCAATTTCTGCGCCATGGAGATAAAGGCCTTATGCAAGTACTGTAATTCCTGCGGCGCTTGGGAAAAGAGACCATCCTGGTATGCTACTATACCATACTCTCCATTTTCCACTTTATTTGCTTGTGCTACTAAATGGAAAACCGGGAGGTTTATCCTTCTTGTAAACACGGTAATTAAATAAACTAGCACAACTAGTAGCGCCAAATATACCAAGCCAAATATACCAAGTTTTTTGTATAGTGGCGCCAAGATTTCATTCTCATCGACTTCGGCAATTATGACCCAATTAGGATTTCCGATTGCAGAGTACGCACCAAACACTCGTTGTCCGCGAAAATTCGTGTATACTTCAGATCCCGCTTTACCTTGTTGTGCCTGTTCAAATCCATAAATCCCTTTTACGCTGATACGGCTATTATTATTTTGTATATCCTGGTCTGCAGTATTATCCAGACGTATAGGCGTGACCACCACGCCGTTACGATCAATAAGATAACTCTCACCGGTTAGGCCAAATTGAAACTGCACCATAGTCTTACTAATAGTTGTTAATTTCACTGATCCGGCAATTACCCCTATAATGTTACCATCATGACCAAAGACAGGTGATGAAAAGAAAATAAGCGGGCTGTTGGTGACTCGGCCATAAAGGACATCTGTCGTATAGGACTTTCCGAGTATGCTTTGCTTAAAATACTCCCTGTCTGAAACATTAAATCCATCCGATGTCCGGCCATTTACATCTATAAAGGTAAACCACGAGAATTCCTGGTTATTATGCAAGAATGCCTGAATATTCTTCTTTATTACCTCTGTATCACCGTCTTGCGACGAATGAAGCGCAGCGAACGTTTTTACCTTTCCTGCATGCTCATCAAACCAATTCGTTATCATACTACGTTGAATATCGACAGTTTGTTCAAAGTTTTTTAGGATGTAACCTCGTGTTGTCTCAAGCTCTTGTGTAATGAAAATGAAAAATAACAGTGTAAGAACACTGATAGATGTCAATAGCAGTAATTTAGTAAAACCAGGAATAGTATCATACGAAAGCAACCGCTTCAATTTATCACAAAAGATGATCACTGAGTTAATCTCCTGTTACTTTTTATAAATAATCAATATTCGACTCATTACAACAAACCCCTTCTCGAGGAGATCTTAGGAGTGCATAAGGGTCTACAACTTGTGATCGCTGTAGACCCTTTTTTAAAAATTGATCGCCTGTTTAGGACATTTTGCGGCGCACCGGCCGCATTTCAGACAATCGCCATGAGTAAATCCCTCTATACTGCCTTTTGCATGATAAGGCGATAGCTGCATCGGACACGCATTCATGCAAAGATTACAATTTACACAAGAATTCTTGACCTTTAACGGCAGAGGCTTAGCTTTAGCACTAATCCAACTGGCCAGAGTACCCATAGGGCAAAAAGAACACCAAGCACGTTGATGATATATTCTCCCCAGTACTATGCCAAAGATGGTTGTAAGCAAAATAATCCGAACAAACACCTCTCCCATAGCGGATAAATTCCCCCATGCAGCATACATCTGCACTGCAAAAACAGCCATAATGAAAATAATCATAAATAGCCGAAAGCCCGTACTGCGAAAAAAAACCGGTATTGATTTATTTGGCGATATTTTACTAATCACAATATCATAAAAGCTACCGCGGGGACAAAAATTCCCACACCAATAACGCCCCTTGTAGGGAGACATCAGGACTGGTGCAATCATACAGATTAACGCTGCCACACCAATCACCGGATAAACAGTCCCTACTGCTAAGAAAATCAATAAAATCCAAAATAAATATGAATGAAGCTTATTTTTCATGCTTTGCCTACTCATTTCTTTAGCATGGAAATCATCGTTGTAGTTAGATCCTTAATTCTTTGACGAGCCTTAGCATTATCGATAGTGACCTCATTCAAACATGCTTCTGTATAGCCTTCCAGAATATGCGCATTTAGTTTGTTAATTGCGCCCGTCACAGCGCTCAACTGGAAAAGAATTTCTTCACAATTTTTGCGTTCTTCCACCATTTTTTCGATACCCCCAATATGACCTTTGATGGTACCTAGTCGCTGAAGCACACTTTTTCTCATTTGTTCACTGGCCATACTTCATTCTCCTCACATCTTATATATTAATTAACTTACTATCCTGCTTCATTAATTGCCGCAATGCTTGCGCAAGCTGATCAGTACAGGACGTCTGATTTCTACAAATATTCCCCTCAAACTTCTCAATAACGTCCTCTATCTTCATTCCTTCTACCAATTTACAGATTGCATGCAAATTACCAGGACAGCCGCCGACAAACATCAGGTTTTTAATTCGCCCTTCTACAATATCGAAACGTATCTCCTTTGCACATACTCCTTCAGGTTTATATATAATCATCACATATTCCCTCCTCCACCCCCTCCAGGGAGGGGATTATATTATTATAATATGCCTGTATTCACTTAAAATCAACTAAAAAATAACCTCCTCTGTTTTTGCAGAGGAGGGTTAGATCTTATCTTTCGATCTGAATCTGGCTGCCCAGGCGTTCAATAAGCAATGCCCAGCCTTGCCGGTCATTGCTGGCCATACCTCCCTGGATGGAAAGAATCGGATATTCTTCCACCAGTCTGGCGTAATATTCGACCATTTCGTCTGGTGTTCTAATAAATCCTTCGCCCGGAAAATTGTATTCGCCACCTTCAAAATAATCCGAGGCTGCCACCTCAATCGCCAGGGCAATTTGTTCACCTGGCTTATATCCGGCCTTTTGAATAGCTCCAAGGATAACAGCTAATGCTTCCTCATTAGAAACCAGATTAGGCATAAAGCCACCTTCATCGCTGATATAGGTACTCCGGCCAAGCTCTTTTAGAACCTGCTCCATTGTATGATAAACTTCAGTACACATTTGAAGCGACTCAGCAACTGAGAATTCCCCGACTGGCACGATCATGAACTTTTGAAAATCTAAAGTGTTGGCGGTGTTTTTGCCTCCGCCGAGAATATTCATCATGGTCGCAGAACAGCATTCACAAGACCTTACCGCTCCATACATGCTTCAGTTCCCTCCTATTAAACTTTCTTATTTTGTTACACTATTCCCACCGCGACACCAAGAAACTAGCACGAAGTTGGTGTGTGAAACTGTAGGATGTGTTACCATTATACTAATAAACACTTTGTGTTTCATGAACAATGTTGTTAGAATATAGCACAATATTGGACTGGGGATGATTCCGATGTATATTGCTATCGATAAAAACGGTCGAAAGTGTAATTTCAATAAAAGCAAGGATTTTCCGGTGGACATCCACCGCAGCGAACACCAATGTCAGGGGACTGCTTTTGAATGCCACTGGCATGAAAATTTTGAAATACTCTATTTTGAACAAGGTGAGGCATTGATCCATTGCAACTCCCGCCCTATTCGTGTAGGACCGGGGGAGTTAATCATCATTAACAGCAATGATTTGCACTACGGCGAGAACTTATCCTCACAGCTTGTTTATTATGTAGTAGAATTTGACCTTTCGTTCATTCAGAGCAATCAGATAGATCTTTGTCAGACAAAATACATGACGCCCCTGGTACATAACCGTATCCTCTTTCGCAATCAGATCGAACGAAATAATGAACTACTGGTTGAGGTTCGCCATCTCATCGATGAATACTATCGCCAGGAGTTAGGCTATGAGCTGGCTGTTAAGGCCTATATATATCGAATCCTGGTCTTGTTGCTCCGTTTCTACGGAGAAAAGACCATCAGTGAGACAGAAAAAGAGCGTCAGCGCAAAACGGTCGATCGCCTCAATCCAATATTAGAATACATGGAGTGTTATTACACGGAAAAGCTCAGTCTTAGGCACCTTTCTTCGATGGCTAACATGAGTCCCCACTATTTTTGCCGCCTCTTTAAAAACCTTACCGGTAAGTCTCCAACTGAATATATCAACCATCTGCGTTTAAATAAAGCAGTGCTGCTCTTGCAGGAAAGCAATCTCAATATTACCGAGATTGCCATCGCCGTAGGGTTTAATGACAGCAATTATTTTAGCCGCCTATTCAAAAAATATAAGCACGTACCGCCTTCAGCTGTACTAAAATAGGCAATCGTACTTAGCAAAAACGATTTACACAAAAAAACAACAAGAATCCGTAGATTCTTGTTGTTTTAAATTAGCGGCCTGGCACTTGCCAGCTTGCTCTCACGATGTGACTCTCTTCTTATGACTCATAACATACGGCTGCTCCCGTCTCCAATACAGTTCCAATAAATTTTGCTACTTCTACATGTACAGGGTGAACCAAATATGCATCAAAATCTTCCATAGAAGCAAATTGAGTAATCAGTATCATATCATAGGATGACGCTCCATGACGCACATCTATTTCGACTTTAATTGTACGAAGATATTCAATTTTTCCCTCCATGCTCAATAACATGATCCTGGTCTTTGTTATGTTTTCGCTGGTCCTATCCTTAAGTTTAAGAAGCAAATTGTTGGTAATCATCTTCTAGCCTCCTTTGTAAATGTTCTCATCGAGCCTTATAACCGCATAAGCTGCTTCACTTCCGTTAACCAGCAGGACAATCCGGTGCTCCCCCGGATAATGCCGGCGGGTTGTCAGATCCGACCAGCGATGCGTCCGTATGCCACTAAGCTGCGCACCACCGGATACAATTTTATCGGACAACAAAAAGCTTTTACGCGATAAGCGTCCCCCGGCTTTCACGAAGTCGACGCCGTATTCGATGCGGATGTGTACCGGCTCGCCTTCCCGGATAGAAAGCTCATATTGCAACTCGCAGCTCCCGCCTATGGGCACTACTGGCGGCTCCACTGATAAAATGGCATGAGTTGCAAGCGGCATATCGCCTTTTGCTTGGGCATAACCAAACAGCAGCATGGCCCCAGGGTGGGCTTTGCGGATCAAAGACCGGCAGCCTTGCCGCACAATCCAGTCCGTATAAGGATGCAGACCTTTCCAGCGCCGGGCAGTTGAGAGCACAAGATCGGGATGATCCTTTGCAATGTCGTTTAGGTTGTTGGCAACGCTCTTGCGCACATATATTGACGCATCGGCCTTCAATATTTCCAGTATACGCAGAACCGGAGCAGGGTCTCGCTTAAACATGATAAGTGCCTCGCCCCAGGGCAAGCGAGGCCGGCAGCCCTCACTTGCCAGCCGGCGGACGTGCCCATTGGAATGCTGCGCCCACACCTCCATCCGGCCCATCATCCGCTCCGGATTGCGCAGCAAAAAGGGCCTTACGGCAAATTCAGCGGACGACCTTACCGTGAATCGCTCCAGTGCTCTCATAGAAAGCTCCCAGTCTTTTTCCGACTGACCATACACTGCTACAAAATCCGGAAAAAACAAGTACGGGAATCCAAGGCAAGTTTCATCAATAGCGAATAATATGTCCAGAGCCTCTTGGTAACAGCTGGGCAAATAGCTCCCCAGCATCTCGCTGATCCGCCGCATTCGGGCTTTTAAGGCAAGCTCTCCCCAGCTTTTGTCTATCACCGCTGTGATGAATTTGTCTACATCAAATTCACCGTACACGGCGCGGACCTTCTCACCAAATTGCCGCAGAAACTGCTCA
>Ga0366757_1021_pt1 | contig 20914 bp, 21 predicted proteins | sample TotcelHN113001K6_FD_207061 | JGI IMG/M metagenome (GOLD analysis project Ga0366757, IMG submission 207061) | Enriched cells from coal bed in the Powder River Basin, Montana, United States - Total cells N11 rep1 HSBNCT.N11.300.1.K6 ... | reverse complement strand
GGAAGTATCGGGATCAAGATTGCCTGTTGGTTCATCGGCAATCACCAGCACCGGATTATTGACAATAGCACGGGCGATAGCAACCCGCTGCTGTTCGCCGCCGCTTAGCTGAGTGGGAAGTGTTCTGGCCTTATCCCTGAGGCCAACCAAATCGAGTACATGGTTTACCCGTTTTAGAATCTCCCGGCGAGGTGCCTCAATTACTTCCATGGCAAAGGCGACATTATCATAGACAGTCTTGTTAGGCAATAAACGGAAATCCTGAAAAACAATGCCCAGACTACGTCGCAGGTAAGGTACATCAGCTGGTTTGATTTCGGCTACGTTGCGCCCGTTAACGAGGATTTGGCCGTTGGTAGGCTGTTCTTCACGGAACAATACTTTTATAAAAGTCGACTTACCAGCACCGCTGGGACCTACGACAAAGACGAAATCGCCTTTCTCAATAGTTACGGTAACATCGGCAAGGGCAGCTGAACCATTGCTGTAAACTTTGGAAACATTAGTCATATGTATCATGGTGTACCGACCTTTCTAGGTTGAAATGACAAAATGCCCATAAGTACATTATTTTTCGACGTAAATACCAAAAAACCTTCTTTTTGCACAATTTGTCTTCCCTTGCTTAGCCCCTTTCATTAGTGCAATAATTCGACAAGATACAGCGCTAATAACCCCAATACGGCCAAGAGGCCAAAATACCACCAGGCTACAGTCAGGCGCTGGTGCAGTGTCAATTGAAAATATTTCTCGTTATTGTCGCTTTTATCGCCCTTCCACAGGCGAACGAGGGAAAAAAAGAAAATAACCAAAATTAAAATGTTATGGGTCCAAAAAAACAAAAGGGCGAGCACGATAGAGCCGACCCACCATAAATGAGGAGAAATGGCTACCGCTATCCGGCCGCCATCGAGCGGTGTACAAGGAATCAGATTAAACAGGTTTAGCAGGCAGGCCGTATAGGCCAGCACCAGCATGAGCATGCTGTCAGTCCAAAAATATAAAACCAGACATCCCAAGGCGCTCAGTGTTCCCATGGCCGGACCGCCGATAGCGATATTGGCTTCCATCTTGGCATTGACCGGTGCTTTGCGCAGATTGATCACCGCTCCCACAAAGGGTACAAACAGGGGGCCGGTAGCCGCTATGCCTACCACTCTAGTCGCAATGAGATGGCCCAGTTCATGCAAAAACAGCAAAATAATAAAACCCACAGCAAAATGCACGCCAAAAGCGGCAGCATAAAAAAACAGTGATACCAGCATAGATAGTGCCATGGTTGCGGTAGGGCCCAAATTGAGCATCGTCACCAACCCCATGACAAACAGGACGATACGGCGCACCACTTGGCTGCCGATACGGACTACCTTCCATAGCGCCATTTCATCTCTCCCCACAAAAAGTAAAAGACCTCGCTATACATGTGTATGCATAGCAAGGTCGTCTCTTGATAAGAGAATTACTTTTTCCTGCTTACTACCCGCTGAGCAGCTTTCACAATATCAGCTGCTGTTAAATGATACTTGGCCACAAGCGCATTTGGCGTCCCCGATTCGCCAAAGGTATCCATTACACCTACCCGTTCCATAAGAGTCGGATAGTTTTCTACCAGCACCTCAGCGACTGCACTGCCCAGACCGCCAATGATATTGTGTTCTTCACAAGTAACAATAGCACCCGTATCCTGAGCAGCTTTCACGATAGCTGCCTTGTCAATCGGCTTGATGGTATGAATATTGAGTACCCGTGCACTCAACCCCAGTTGTTTTAATTCTTGCGCAGCTTTCACGGCAGGTCCAACCATAATGCCGGTGGCAATAATCGTTAGATCGGTTCCTTCGGCTATCTGGACAGCTTTGCCGTGTTCGAAGGTATAGTCTTCACCGAAAATATCATCCACACCGGCTCTTCCCAGCCTGAGATAAACCGGTCCTTTATACTGAGCAGCCCACAGTACGGCCTGGCGGGTCTCGGCAGCATCAGCAGGAACAATAACGGTCATATTGGGAATAGCCCGCATAAGGGCAATATCCTCATTAGCCTGATGAGTGGCGCCGTCTTCTCCGACGGTAAGACCGGCATGAGTAGCAGCAATTTTGACATTTAGCTTTGGATAGCAAATGGAGTTGCGTACCTGTTCATAAGCACGGCCGGTAGCAAACATGGCAAAAGTAGAAGCAAAAGGAATTTTGCCTGCTGCTGCCAAACCGGCAGCAACTCCCATCAGGTTTTGTTCTGCTATGCCTGTATTGAAATGACGTTCCGGATAGGCTTTCTGAAATACATTAGTCTTGGTCGATTTGGATAAATCGGCATCGAGCACAATAATATCCTGATAACGGCCGCCCGCTTCTTTCAGCGCTTCGCCGTAAGCTTCACGTGTTGCTTTTCCCATACATCACACCTCCTAGTCTTCTACTGCCAATTCGCTAAGAAAGAGATCGCACTCTTCCTGGGTTGGTGCCTTGCCATGCCAGTCGGCTACATTTTCCATCTGGCATACACCTTTCCCCTTCACGGTTGTGGCAACAATTACGGTAGGTTTGCCCTTAAAGGCCTTGGCTGTTTGAATGGCTTCATAAATAGCAGGAACATTATGGCCATCGATCTGCAGGACATTCCAGCCAAAGGCCTGCCACTTTTCAGGAATCGGCAAAGGTGACATAACTTCGGTAATCGGTCCATCGATCTGCAGACCATTGAAATCAACAAAGGCCGTCAGGTTGTCCAGCTTGTAATGAGCGGCAAACATAGCTGCTTCCCACACTTGCCCCTCTTCCAACTCGCCATCGCCCAAGAGTGCAAAGATCCGGTGCTGCCTGCCATCCACTTTGGCTGCCAGCGCCATACCGCAAGCGGCACTAATGCCCTGGCCCAGTGAGCCGGTGGACATATCGACGCCCGGTGTGCCTTTCATATCAGGATGCCCCTGCAGCATGCTGTCAATCTTGCGTAAGCCGCTGAATTCTTCCTGCGAGAAAAATCCTTTCTCAGCCAAAGTAGCATACAGCACGGGGGCTGCATGGCCTTTGGACAAGACAAACCGGTCACGGTCAGGATCGGCAGGGTGCTGAGGATCCACTTTCATTTCTGCAAAATAAAGAGTGGCTAAAATATCAGTCGCCGATAGGGAACCACCGGGATGACCCGACTTGGCTCCTGTCACCATTGTAACAATGTGGCGCCGGATAGCCTTGGCCCGGCTGGTAACACAGGCCAACTGTTCAGAAGTAAGTGTTGCCATAGTATGTACCTCCTCTTTTCGTCCTTGGTCTTCCAGGGTTCTTATGTTTTGTATGTTTTAAAACCTTCGCCTAAGACCTCATGAGCATCGGCTACAATGACAAAAGCCTGTTTATCAATATGATAGACAATATCTTTGAGCCGCGTAATCTCACGCTTACCAACCACACAAAAGAGCATTTCCCGGGGCTCGCCGGTATAACCGCCGCGAGCTTGCAAATAAGTGACACCGCGATCTAATTTATCCATAATTTCACGGGCCACCTGCTCACCTTTGCTAGTCATGATAAAAAAGGCTTTGGCTGAGGTGGGGCCTTCTTGAACCAAATCAATAATCTGGGTTGTTATAAATAAAGAAATAAGTCCATAAAGTGCTAATTCGGCACTGCCAAAAGCCAAGCCTGCTATGGTAATAACAAAAAAGTCAATTCCCAGCAGTGATTGACCGACACTAAAGCCAAACAATTTGTTGAAGATGGCTGCTGCCAGGTCAGTACCGGCCGTAGAACCTTCAAAGCGAAATACAATGCCCAGGCCAATTCCGGACATAATCCCGCCATAGAGCGAGGCCAGCAGCAAATCGCCGGTCAGTACGGGAATATAGGGTGCCAGGAGGTCAATCGACAAAGAGAGCGTGGCAGCCCCAAACAGGGTATTCACGCCAAAACGTGTGCCCAGGATACGAACACTGAGTAATAGCAGCGGAATATCAAAGGACAGCATGGTCATTCCCACGGGAAAACCAAAAAGATGATGCAGCACCGTTGCCAGGCCGCTTACACCTCCGGCAGCTATTTTATTGGGAATTAAGAACATATCAAGGGCTACTGCTGTAATTAAAGCCCCTAAAATGATTCCCCCATAGCTGCGCAAACTGTTTGCCATTGACTTCAACCTCCTATCAGTCCCGAATAAGCTCCAATGCCAGTTCGGCGTTATGAAAGGCTTTATCCCTGAGAACATTAATGCGTTCCTTGTTCTGCTGCAACCGGCAATCGGGTCCCTGTAAAGCAGCACGGACTTTATCCAGCAGCAGGGGAACGGTAATCGACTGGAGCGTCCCTATATGGCAATCGCCAATCGTCTCTAAAAAACGGTCTACCTTCGGGTCGTAAGAGATGCCGATCATGGGTACTTGCATTACTGCTGCAAAAATCAAGGCATGGAGCCGGATACCAATAAGCAGCTCCAAATTACCGGTAAGCGACAACAATTCGCCGGTGGTATATTCTTCCGTCAGCGCCACTGCCGGCCGTTTCATACGGGAGACAATCTTACGGGCTACAGCCAGATCATCAGGCCACTGCATGGGCAAAAAGACAATGCGGGCTCCAAATTCATCCACCATCGCATCAGCCGCCTGAGCCAGTATATCTTTATAATGGCGCCAGTCTTTCCATTCCCGTACTGAGAGGCCAATGAGCGGTGCAGCCCCTTCCAGACCGCTTTTGCGCAATATGGACCGGCCAATTTGTTTGTCTACGGGATGCATGGCTAAAACAGAATCAGCCGTCACATAGACAGGTGGTTTGGTAATTCCCAGATAGCGCAATTCCTCCCGCGAGCCCTCATCCCTTACGGTAATCAGATCCACCATATTGCCAATATAACGCATTGCCCCTTTGGCCATGCTGCCCCGCACAGGTCCAATGCCCTGGCCGTACAGCATAACCTGTTTGCCAAGCTTTTTGGCAAGCATCATGATGCTCAAATAATAGTAGAGACTGCGGTCACTGGTAACATCCTGGAGCAAGCTGCCGCCACCGCTGATTAGCAGCCGGCTTTTCGCCAACGCCCGGGTAATTTCCGGGTAATTAAGGCGATACACTGCTGAAACGCCATGACGGCGCCGTGTGTCATCAGGATTGCCTGACAGTACTGTAATGCCGAGATGGGGATCTAAATCGGTGAGTGCTTCGATCATAGCTGCCAGCATTGCTTCATCACCGGCATTGCCGAAACCGTAGTACCCGGAGATGACAACTTCACTCATGGGCTGATGGTCTCCTTCCCACTACTCCGGATAGGTACTGCAGCAGCCAGAGACCGATAACTGCCAGGACACCAAATACCGCCCCTACCGCCAGCCCGTCAAGAGCACGGACAAAGGACATGAAGACGGGTGTACGCAAGTGAGCAAACGTTTCCACAAGTGACCCCTGGGCAATAGTAGCCAGGAGAACAAGTACATAATGCAGACCTTGCGGCCACCGTTGGTAAACGGCCATGACAGCAACCATAAAAGCCGGATGACCAATGAGAAACTCTTTTTCTCTTGGCCGGGCATACATGGTTTGTTCCAAAAAGGCCCGCAGTTTTAATTCAATTGCCGGAACAGGAACTCCGGCGGTATGACCGGAACGGCCAATAAAGACCCAGGCGACAATTGCCGTTAAACCGGCAACCAAGAGCGTCTTAATTTGCACCGGATAATTGAGAAACTGTACTGTCTGGCTCCATATATCACGGGAAGAGCGAACAGGCGGACCAAATAAGGGGAACCGGGTCAAATAAGTCAGCGTAATCAATACTAATGGCATGACAAAGGTAGCCTTCACGCCGCGGAAAATCTCCATTTCCAGCAAGAAGCGCACATCTCCCAGCAGACTGGCTACATACATGCCGCCTACAAGCGACAGCATTACCGTCAAGGTCAGGCTGAATACGCCGTCAATTACGATGCGGCTCACCGAGACAGTCTGAGCGGCATCGCGTTTGCGCCACCGGTCCAATTGCCAGGTCATAGCCAGAGTAGGAACAATGACTGCACTGGCCAGCGCCGCCATTTGCCTAACCAAAGTCCCGCTGCCTTTGAGGACCGGGAAAATGAGCACTGCTGCCAGACAAACCAGCAGGATATATTGATAGCGAACAGGGAAGGGCAAAACCAATGTAAGATATAACACTCCTGCCGCCGTCGCCGCCAGTACAACCAGTGCCAGCAGCAGGGGACTGGGGAAATAGGCCGGGAAAGTACTGGCTCGCCCTAATACAAAGCCTTTATCCAGCAGACCGTCTTTAATTCCTGTAACATAATCGATATTGGTTTCGATAACGGTACGATTGCCTTCTGCTTTATCATACTTACGCAATAAATTAATGCGAATATTCCGTTCCTGATCGGTAACTACCCAGCGCTGAATCGCTTCATCCAATTTGAGTTTAGGCTGCTCATCCTTGGGAATAACATATACCCGGGCAGCCTGATAATTGAGCAGGGTAGCCAGCTGAGTCAATCCCTCCTGGCGAAGAAACTGTAATTGCAGCGGGTGCTCAATAAGACCTAAGGTTATATTCCGTTTTTTCATGTTATCAGCCGTAACAGGCAGCAGGTCGGGATAACCCAATACCTCATCACCGACAAACATCAGACCGGAAACCTGATCAATACCGGCAGTACGTTCAAAAAGGGCATTTACATCATCAGGCTTAACCTTCGTATAGTTAGTAGGCCGCAGCATGACAAAAAAGCCCTTGCTGGCAGCTTCACGAATTTCTTGCCGCGACAGGCCTAAATTCCATTTGATCATTTTTTCGTAATTGCCGTCTACTTCTATGACCCGGTTAAGCGGATCAGGTAATTCCCGCAGCCGCTCAGCTCCCAGCCGGCGCAGCAAATCACTCTTTACTTCTTCATACGTATCGTCGGCCTCAGCTTTCGGGTTGCCGAAAATATAAACCTTCGTGGGAGAAACCTGAGACTGGAGCAACTTACTTCTCGCCAGGACATCTACACCGGATAGAACGGTCAGCTTGCCGCTCTGATGCAGCTTTTCCAGCGTTGTTTCATATACGGCCAGAGTAGTAATACCGGCCTCTTGAAACTGCTGGAATAATTTATTGGCAGACTCACCTTCTGTATGGGCAAGTTCCATAATGTCTTCGTAATCCATAACCAGTTCAACCCGGCTGCTGTTCTCTTCTACCGTATGACGCTGCCAGTTTATCACCAGGGCAGCAACGAAACCTAGCAGCATCAGCGCCAGTAAAACCTTGTTGTATTTGAAATCAGCCAAAACTCTCTCCACCTTGCATTTTGAAAAGTAACGGTATATTTTCCCACTGGGGGACTATTTCATTCAACTCTTTAGTACCCAGATACCGGCTACCAGCAGAGCAACTCCGGTAGTCGCCTTGATAAGTGATATTTTGTCTCCTACCAGATAATAAGAGAAAAGAATTAAGAAGGCATAGTAAATGACCGTTTGCAGCGCCACTACAGCAGGTACATTTTTGATCACGCTGTGACCCATTCCAAAACCCATGCTGAGCAATACATTCGCAAAAAAGAGTAATGGCGAAATAGTTAGGTTGTATTTCACCAGCGCCCACCACTCGGTACTGATATGTTTTACCTGCCACGAAACACCAAGAGCAATAATAGCCGAACCGACTGCAAAAAATGCTAAAATACCGAGCACGTAATTACCTCCTGGTGTCCAGCCAGTATTGTCTTGCTCATTTGGGACGGTTATCGGTATATAACGTTACCTGACCTTGATCCAGCACAATCTCTCTCACGGTTACGCCAAAGGGAAGTTTCTTCAAGTCGACTAGCGGAATTTCTGCCAGCATAGCACCACCGATATTGCCTACCGGTGAACTGTTGAGTAAAAATCGCTCGGTGACAAACTTAATTCTTTGTCCGTCTGCTACAATACGGCCTTCTAAAGAAATAGCCACTGTGGCAATACCGCCAAAAGCAAAAGAACTGGAAGCCTGCATTTTGCCTTTATCAATGGTAACGGTAGCGTTTTTGACACCCTTAACATTCTGGTTAATATACCGCGCCATTTCATCCTGACTAATGGTAGCAGTCAAATCAATATCCTTGACTTTCTCGATAGCAACGGACCGGCGAAAATACAACCGTTCCCGGTCTAATTGGACATCAGTCAAAACTGCGGCCAAATGACTAAAGGTAATTTTATCCATTTTGGCATTATCTGCATCGATGGAAATTTTGTCAAAACTACCGGTCAGCATACCGACAGCCGGCCGTTTTTGGAGCACGGCCCGCACCTGGGCTGCCCCAGTGAGCTCAGACATGCCCTGAGCAACCGCATCAGAAGCAATCTTGGGCAGCACGATCTCTGCTGCAAGACCGGCAACAACCACCAATATAACAAGGATAAGCAACAAGCGCTTAAACATGAGCGCACGCCTCCTAACCATTACGGTCTTCCTTACTGGCTAACACTATTTTCCTAACCCGCTTTTCAAATAAGCCTCGATAAAGGGTTCCAGCTCGCCATCCATGACGGCATGAACATTTCCTACTTCCCGGTTAGTGCGATGATCTTTCACCATATTATAAGGATGAAAGACATAGGACCGGATCTGACTTCCCCATTCAATAGCCTGGTAGTCACCACCGATTTCGCTTTTCTTCTCCTGCTGTTTCAGCCGCTCCAGTTCAAATAATTTGGCTCTAAGCAGCTTCATACATTGTTCGCGGTTCTGAATCTGAGAACGCTCGCTTTGGCACTGCACTACCACACCGGTGGGCAAATGGGTCATGCGTACAGCCGAGTCAGTCTTATTAATATGCTGTCCGCCGGCACCGCTGGCCCGGAAGGTATCTACCCTAAGATCAACGGGATTAATGATAATTTCCACATTATCGTCAATCTCAGGCATAACATCCACTGCAGCAAAGGAGGTATGGCGGCGTCCCGAAGCATCAAAAGGTGATATGCGCACCAGCCGGTGCACGCCCTTTTCCGCTTTTAAATAACCATAAGCATTATGGCCTGAGATTAACAGCGTAGCACTTTTCACACCAGCCTCATCACCGGCTAAGAAATCCATTGTTTCTACTTTAAAGCCGCTTTTTTCGGCATACCGGACATACATGCGCAGCAGCATTTGGGCCCAGTCCTGGGCTTCTGTACCACCTGCACCGGCATGGAGTGTCAATATGGCATTATTGCCGTCATACTCACCGGACAACATCAGCGTCAGTTCCTGATGTTCAATCTCCTGGCGGAGGCTGTTCATCATCTGGACTACTTCAGGATAAACCGATTCATCCCCTTCTTCAGAACCCAACTGCCACAATGTCGCCATATCCTGCCAGCGCTCACTCATACTATGATAACCAGCTACGCTGTCTTTCAGACCTGTAACCTCTTGGGCCACCTTCTGCGCCGTAGCCGGATCATCCCAAAAATCGGGAGCACCCATTTTTCGTTCTAAATCAGCGATTCGTTCTTCTTTAGCAGCTAAGTCAAAGAGAAACCCTCACTTCACTAAGTTTTTCCTCAAGCGCCTCAATATCCCGGCGCAGATCTTCCAATAACAATAGCTTCACCCTCCAGTAATACCAACAACCATTATACGCTACGGAAAAGATGAGATTGCCACGTCGCTGCGCTCCTCGCAATGACAATTTAGTCTTGCGAGCGGAGCAATGCAAGCCCGTCGTCGTTCATCCTACGTCGTGTCCAAAAATGCCACCAATCGTCCCTCTAATGCCACCAAGCCTAGGCCGTCGAGAAGGCTCCATATGCTAGGCGGAGCGAGGACGTGAGCGCAGACAGTACAGCGGAGGTACGGCAAGCGAACGCCCGCAGCGACAAATGCGAAGTTCTTGGCACTTCAGTGCCTTTAGAACTTCGGCTTACCCCTTGCGGGTACAACGCAGATGGTGCCTTATCGGCGGCCGTTACCTACTTTGCGCCGCAGCATTTTTTGTATTTCTTCCCAGACCCACAATGACACAACTCATTACGGCCGGTAACATCGCGATTCACAACAGGCTGATTAGCCTGTTCATCGTCTTCGCCGTGATGAGCCTTAGCATTTTGCAAGTGATCCTCAGCCTGAGGCTGATGGTTAGCCAGGATATTTACCCGGAACATATACTTCACAATATCTTCCTGAATATGCTCAATCATCTGTTGGAACATATCATAGGCTTCAATCTTATACTCAATCAGTGGATTTTTCTGGCCGTAAGCGCGAAGTCCAATGCCTTCACGGAGCATTTCCATGGCATCCAGGTGGTCCATCCACTTGGCATCTACCACTTTCAGCATAACTACTTTTTCCAGTTCCCGCATATTGTCAGCTCCAAACAGAGCTTCACGGGCATCATAGGCTTCATTGGCCACTTTCAGCAATTCTTCCTGAACTTCCTGGCGGTTAAAGTTCTCCAGAGTCTCCTTGGTCAGGCGTCCTTCAGGAGCAAAGAAGCCCTCGCAGAACTCAATAAGCCCTTCCAGTTCCCACTCTTCAGGATACACCTTTTCATTGGCGTATAGTTCCATACCCCGTTCAATGAGCTTATCAATCATGCCGAAGATATTTTCCCGCATGTTTTCGCCAAGCAGAATTTTACGGCGCTGATCATAAATAACTTCCCGCTGCTGATTCATTACATCATCATATTCGAGAATGTATTTACGGATGTCAAAATTGCGGGCTTCCACTTTCTTTTGCGCCTGTTCAATGGACCTGCTGATCAGCGCATGTTCAATAGGCTCATCCTCTTCCATACCCAGTTTATCCATCACCGTTGCGATGTTGGCTGAGCCGAATAGGCGCATCAAATCATCTTCGAGCGACAGGAAAAAGCGGGTTGAACCGGCATCACCCTGACGGCCGGCACGACCGCGCAGCTGATTATCAATCCGGCGGCTTTCATGGCGCTCGGTAGCGACAATATGCAAGCCACCTAGTTCAGGTACACCGTTACCCAGCACAATATCGGTACCACGGCCGGCCATATTGGTAGCAATTGTTACCTGATTAAGCTGCCCGGCTTGAGCGACGATTTCCGCCTCTTTTTCGTGATACTTGGCATTGAGCACATTATGGACCACACCTTCTTTTTTCAAGAGGGAACTTAGTTCTTCAGACTGAACAATAGACGTTGTTCCCACCAATACCGGTTGACCGGTGCTGTGGCGTTCAACAATCTCTTTAATAACGGCCTTATATTTGGCCTTTTTGGTTTTATAGATTACATCGGGCATATCCTGACGAACAACAGGTTTGTTTGTGGGCATAACCAGTACATCAAGACCGTAGATTTTACGGAATTCCTGCTCTTCTGTTTTTGCCGTTCCGGTCATACCGGCCAATTTATCGTACATACGGAAATAGTTCTGGAATGTAATGGATGCCAGCGTCTGGCTTTCCCGTTCTACCTTCAGGCCTTCTTTCGCTTCAATAGACTGATGAAGGCCATCGGAGTAGCGGCGGCCAAACATCAGGCGGCCGGTAAACTCATCAACGATAACCACTTCGCCGTCTTTTACCACATAATCGCGGTCCCTCTTCATCAGGGCATGAGCCCGAAGAGCCTGACTGAGCAAATGATTGAGTTCCATATTATCGGCTTCATACAAGTTATGTACATTCAGTTGTTTCTCTACTTTTGCAATACCGGACTCACTGGGGGCAACGGTATTCGCTTTTTCATCGACGGTATAATCCTGTCCGGGAATAAGCTTGGGCACAACCTTGGCCAAGGTATAATAAGAGTCAGTAGAACGCTCACCAGGACCGGAAATAATCAGCGGTGTCCGTGCTTCGTCCACTAGGATGCTGTCTACTTCATCGACAATGGCAAAGTTCAAGTCGCGCTGTACCATCTGGTCACCATAGATAACCATATTGTCGCGAAGGTAGTCAAAACCGAATTCATTATTTGTGCCGTAGGTTACATCTGCACCGTAAGACATTTTGCGTTGATGGAAATCAAGTCCGTGAACGATCAATCCTACCGAAAGCCCAAGGAAACGGTACAGTCGCCCCATCCACTCGCTGTCGCGGCGAGCCAAATAGTCATTGACAGTAACAACATGGACACCTTTGCCGGCCAGGGCATTCAAATACACCGGCAAGGTCGCCACCAGGGTTTTGCCTTCACCGGTACGCATCTCGGCTATATTGCCTTCATGAAGCGTTATACCGCCCAATAGCTGAACATCAAAATGACGCATGCCCAACACGCGGCGGGATGCTTCACGAACTACGGCAAATGCTTCTGGCAGCAAATCATCCAGAGTCTCGCCTTTATCCAAACGGCGACGAAATTCAACAGTCTTCCCAGTCAGTGAAGAGTCACTTAAATTAATAAGATCCTTTTCAAATGAATTGATCTGGTCTACATATTTCATCATTCGCTTAATTTCTTTTTCGTTATCATCGCCAAACAAGTTCTTTAAAAACTTCAGCACCAAAATCACTCCCCCGGAATTCGCACTGCGCTTATCATAGACATTATATGCCTATTTTACGATTTTACCAGAATACGGGATATAAGTCAAAGAAAGGTCTGACTGACATATCAGAGTCACACGGTATTAGTATGTCCAATAATCACGGAAAAGGACAGTATTTTTTTTCCTGTCTAATGTATAACCGCAGCCCGGCAAGGTAATAATAAAAACGAATAACAAATTCCCCTTCGCCATGAGGAGGCATACGATGAATATAGTAGAAGTTATCGGCCAATTGGCTGACTTAAAATCAATTGACTACCGTAATACACTGGCCATATCAGTGCTGATTGATTTGTTTATTGATAAAGGCATCATCACCCGCGATGAGTTTGCCCGCAGGGCAACTGAACTCGAGGGCGAGACAATGGCTGAGATTATTATGAAAAGAAGGATCGGGCGCTAAGATAAAAAACGGACAGGAGCGGAATTCCCGCTCCTGTCCGTTTTTTATCTTAGAACTCAGGTTCAATTAAACCATAGTTGCCATCTTTACGGCGATAGAGTACATTCACTTCTTCCGTATCGGCGTTAGTGAAGACATAGAAGTCATGGTGGATAAGGTTCATTTGCAGCAGTGCTTCTTCAACTGCCATTGGTTTAACGGCAAACCTCTTGGTTTTTACCACTTGAAGCTCTTCTGTAGCTTCATCATCAGGAGCGCGACTAGCTACTAACTCGCCTTTAAAGCCACCGTTAGTGCGGAATTTACGGGCAATCCTGGTTTTATATTTTTCAATTTGCCTTTCAAGTTTTTCAATAACTAAGTCAATCGATGTGTACATATCCGCAGTAGCTTCTTCGCCCCGTAAGAGCATACCATTAACCGGTACCGTTACTTCTACGATATGACGTCCCTTTTGCACGGTGAGGACTGCTGTAATTTCGCCGAGATGGTCAAAATATTTGGTGACTTTGCCGATCCTCTTCTCGACATAATCTTTTAATGCTGGTGTGATGTCGATGTTTTTTCCTCGTACGATGATTGCCATATTCCCCATCCCCCTTCGGATATTCCAGAATAAATGGCCTTCCCTCAGGCGGGTAGCCCTTTTGTTCTGTTATAGTATTATTCCCCATAAAAGACAAAATTCCTGTTTTAGGACTAAATATTACTTAATTTTTTAAAAATTCGCTATAAAAACACTACATAAAAACCCGGCATCATAGATGCCGGGTTTAGACATTGTTTTATGCTTTATAGACGTTAGCAGCTTGAGGTCCGCGAGCGCCATCGACGATCTCGAACTCTACTTGCTGACCTTCGGCCAGGGCTTTGAAACCTTGCTCTTGAATAGCTGAGAAGTGAACGAATACGTCGCCGCCGTCTTCTCTTTCAATGAAACCATAGCCTTTTTCCGCACTGAACCATTTAACTTTACCGATCATGAAAATTCCTCCTGAAAATAAACTGCTAGTCATTTGCCAATGACCACAAGAAACACTATAGCACAAACTGGGGATAACTGTCAACGTGACGGGGCCTTCGCTAAAGCGCTGTGCAAAAGGCACCTTACTATAGTCCGCCTGGCATTGAGTGCTTTCCCGAAGGCTGCGGAAAGTTATATATTATTTTTATGGTTACAAGATTTTGGACAAAAACAGTTTTGTTCTTTCTTCCCTGGCATTAGTAAATAATTCATCAGGAAGATTCTCTTCTACAATACGACCTTCATCCATAAAAATCACCCGGTCACCGACTTCACGGGCAAAGCCCATTTCGTGAGTAACAACCACCATAGTCATGCCTTCATTCGCCAGGGTTTTCATAACATCAAGCACTTCTTTGATCATTTCCGGATCAAGCGCCGAGGTCGGCTCATCAAACAGCATGATCTTGGGACGCATTGCCAAGGCGCGGGCAATTGCCACACGCTGCTGCTGTCCACCGGACAATTGCTCAGGATAGGCTGCCGCCTTATCTGCCAGTCCTACTTTGTCAAGCAAACTAAGCGCAACCTTTTCGGCTTCTTCTTTGCTCATTTTGCGAACTTGCATGGGTGCTAATCGAATATTCTCAACCACTGTCATATGGGGGAAAAGATTAAATCGCTGAAAAACCATGCCTACTTCTTCACGCACTTTGTTGATGTTAGACTCACTGGTTAATGAAATGCCATCAACAACAATCTCGCCCTCTGTAGGCTCTTCCAAAAAATTGATACAGCGGAGCAGCGTACTTTTACCAGAGCCGCTAGGCCCAATAATAACAACCACTTCTTTTTCTTTTATATGAGCATCAATGCCTTTGAGGACATGAAGTTTGCCGAATTTTTTATGTACATTTTTAATGTTTATCATCGATTTTATACCTCCGCTCCAGATAATCCACTAGGCGGGAAATAGTCAGAGTCATTACCAGATAAATAAATGCCACTGTCAGCCATATCTCAAAGGAGCCATATGTCCGGGCAATAATGAGCTGTCCCCGGCGGGTCAACTCCTCAAAGCCGATAACAGAAACAAGCGATGAGTCTTTCAGCATGGCAATAAACTCATTGCCCAAGGGGGGAATAATCCGTTTAAAGGCCTGAGGCAAAATAATAAAACGCATGGTTTGCGCCCAGGTCATGCCCAGCGAACGGCCGGCCTCCATTTGCCCTTTGTCAATCGATTGGATACCTGCGCGAAAAATCTCCGCCACATAGGCTCCGCTATTCACACTACAGGCCGTAATAGCAGCCACGAAAGGATCAATCCGTTTACCGACAATCATTGGCAAAGCAAAATAGATCAAAAATATTTGCACTAGCAGCGGTGTACCGCGAATGAAATCCACATAAATGGTAGCTAATAATTTGACAAGTTTCACCTTGGATAGACGGGCTATGCCAACAAACATACCGATAAGTAATCCAAAACTTACGCTCAGCGCAGTAATTTGAACGGTAACCCCTGCTCCCAGCAACAACAATGGAAAGGACTTGACAACCAAGCCAAAATCAAAATTCATCAGTTCTCACCTTTATCTATCATAATCTTTTTATCGCTAGCCGCTGTGCATATAAATGCACAATAAGATTATAGCATCTCACATTAGCCTGTCAACAATAAATTTGCAGTTAAAAAAGAAGAGAGACTGCCGCCTCGCTGCAATCTCCCTTGATTGTTTTTTTACAATTACTAACCGTTATTAAGGTTTTTTGTTAAACCACTTCATGTAAATTTTCTCATACTCACCATTAGCTTTTAAATCATCTAAAGCCTTATTGACTTTTTCAGACAGCTCGGTGTTCTTTTTAGCAGTAGCGATACCATAATTCTCGGCATTTTGAACTTCTCCAGCCAACTTGGCATCTTTAGTTCCTGTTTTAGCCAAAAAGTATTCATTAACAGGCAAGTCGTTTACTACCGCGTCAACGCCGCCGTTTTTCAGTTCCAGAAAAGCTTCCGGAGCGGTATTGAACTCACGGACTTTAGCATCTTTGATTTTTTTGGCTTCATCAGCACCGGTAGTGCCGATCTGAACACCAATTTGTTTGCCTTCCAGGTCTTTAAAGGATTTTAGTGTATTGTTATCACTTTTGATAACCATGGTAAGACCGGATTTATAATAAGGTTTTGAGAAGGTTACTTTCTTAGCCCGTTCCTCAGTAATGCTCATGCCCGAAGCAATGGCATCAATTTGACCGCTTTCCAGGGCAGGAATGAGACCATCAAAACCAAGGCTGACGATTTGTACTTCATAACCCATTTGTTTACCAATGGCTTTCACCAAATCCATGTCAAACCCAACATAATCTTTGCTGTTTTCATCTTGGAATTCAAAAGGGGCAAAACTCGGCTCGGTGCCGACCTTTAATACTTTTGCTTTGGCACTCTGCTGTTTCTGATCTGACTGACCACCACAGCCAGCAAGCATAACAGATAATACAAAAACACTGAGAATAATAGCAACTAATTTCTTGGACACGACTGAGACCTCCTAAAGAATCATACTTTATAAGCTTATTGTAAATAATTATACACCACTTTGTATGCATACACAAGTATTGTTCACGAAAAAGTGCAGCCCTCGCGGACTATGAGCAGACGTTTATAAAGCCCCAGTCTAAGGCACTGAAACGCCAAGAACCTCGCACTCAGGCTTGCGAGAGGGTTATCATAAAACGGAAAAGCAGGTGCAACTCCATTAGAGTGCACCTGCTGATATCTTAAGGATTAAGGTTTTTTACCAAACCATTTTACGTAGATTTTTTCATATTCGCCGTTTTTCTTCAGTTCGTCCAGAGCCTGGTCGAATTTCTTGGCCAATTCGGTGTTTTTCTTAGCAATAGCAATACCATAATCTTCGGAGGAAAGAGGCGCACCTACTGTTTTCGCATCTTTGCCGCCGGCTTGTTTAATGAAATAATCGTTTACAGGCATATCGTTTACTACAGCATCTACACCGCCGTTTCTAAGCTCTAAGAAAGCTTCAGGAGCAGTGTTGAATTCACGTATTTTAGCATCTTTGATCTTTTTAGCTTCATCAGCACCGGTGGTACCGATTTGTACCGCAATGCGTTTGCCGTCGAGATCTTTAAAGGTCTTAATGGTATCATTATCCGACTTTACCACCATGGACAAACCGGATTTGTAATACGGTTTAGTGAAATTAACTTTCTTAGCCCGTTCATCGGTAATTGTCATAGCCGAGATAGTAGCATCAATGTTACCGGACTCCAGCGCAGGAATCAATCCATCAAAGTTCAGACTTTGAATTTCCACTTCATAGCCCATCTGTTTACCAAGAGCTTTAATGAGATCCATATCGAAACCAACATATTCCTTTGATTTCTCATCCTGGAATTCAAATGGAGCAAAAGCAGTATCCGAACCTATCTTCAATACCTTTTTGGCAGCTTGCTGCGGCTGAGAAGAACCACAGCCAACCAAACCAACCGACAAAATAAACATACTTAAAATCAGGAATGCCATTACCTTTTTAGACACCTAAATACCCCCTTATGTGTAACTCTGTAAACATAATCACAATTATACAAACATCACGTATAATCAGTCAAGCTGTTTTGGGAAAATAAAAAACCTGGGAAACTGGTTCCCAGGCGTCATTGCCATAAATTGGGCTTATGCTTTTTTGAAACAATCGCGGCAGTAGATCGGACGGTCATTGCGTGGCTTAAACGGTACTTGCGTTATTACCCCGCACTGGGCACAAACGGCTTCATGCATTTCGCGCTGTGGAGCAGCAGAGCTTGAATCTCCGCGACCACGTTTTCTTACTTCACGGCAGTCGCGGCAGCGTACCGGCTCATTTTCAAAGCCTTTTTCCACATAAAAATCCTGCTCGCCTACAGTGAAGATAAAATCACAACCACAGTCCTTGCACTTTAACGTCTTGTCTTGGAAAGCCATTACCGAAAATCCCCTCACCTTACTGTTTTTACAAAGAACCATTGCTTAGCCGACCTGGTCTTTGACCCCACACTCGCCTGCTGGAGGTTTCGCTACTAGAATTTAAACCCTCACTACTAACACTCTCGGCTGTTATGTATTTTTCATTACTTAAAGCCGGCAGGTCTTATCTCTAAGCCGCACCATGATCAGAATTCTTTGAATTCCTTACGTGGATCGTTTCGCCTGCGACTGGCATCGATTTTCAACCACAGACCTAAGCAACGGGATTCTTCTATTAAATTATAGGATTCATGCGGGGAAAATGCAAGGGAAATATAAAATTGATTATTATAAACCAATAAATCCCGGGAAATGGTTCCAACGGGTTAGGCAAAAACGTCAAAAGTGGAGTTAAAATAATAGCCTGCCGTTTTTTTCGTTACCAAGGCAACAATATCCTGTAAGGCAGGAGCCAGACCACCAGGAGATTCAATAAGCTGCTTTCTTACCGCCGACGGGTTATCTGCGCAATATTCGGAGAGTCTTTGTTCATTTAATGCTATGGCACCGGTACGTTGATTGAGCGTGATGCCCATCTCTGCAAATTCCCGTCCTCGCCCTTTCAGCATACCCTGAACTCGTGATAATAACTGCGCGCCCTCTTTTGTCATGCCGGTAGACGAACCAACCATATCATTTAATTTATTATAACTAGTGATTAATTTGCGGGTAGATTGAGTAAGCATATCGTAAAAACTGGAGCTGTCGTTTCCCTCAAGAAACAAATCGTCCAATACGGAATCCTTGGCAAAAACGCGCAGACTCTTGTCCAGGTTTTGCACTGCGTCACTTAAATTAAGCTTTTCTTTCTGGGACTTGTCGCTCCCGGAATATACCATCGTACCATTAGCCGTAACTGCCAGGCCTGCTGAAGACGACGGCAATTGACGATAGCCTGTTGTTGCTGTCGTTACAGATGTAATAGCCATCTTATCTCACCTGCCTGTCAACTTCTTCTGTCCAGTCTGTTGCCGACAGGACGCTCGCCATAGCCGTCATAAGCATTCGTAACGGTCTCCTTCTGTCTTGCCTGATTAAGCAAGAACTGCAATCTATGGCCGATCCCTTGATTAGTAGCCCGAACAGCCTCCAACAGGGCCCGTCCCTCGGCAGTACGTTTATAATCGTCTTCGCAGCTATCAATATCAGCCTGGATCTTCTCCCGCTGATTCATCAATTCAAAAAAAAGATCAATATCATTTTTGAGTAAAAACTTGGACATTTCCCGGGTGAGAAAATAGTAGTCCTGCCACAGCTCCCTGGGCGACATCATTAGCGGGCCACCGCCTGCTGCTGCCCCTTAGCCAGCTTCATTGCCTCGACCCAAGTGCTGCGCAGCTCTATTAAAATACTTTTTGCCTCTTCAAGCGGCTGTATTTGTTTTTTCACATTTCCCTGAATGAGACTATATTCAATAAAATTATACAGTGTCATCCAATTTTGCGACACTTCATATTGCATATCCAAGGTACTCATAAACTCCCGCACAATATCCTGTGCTCTGAGATTGGATGCATTAGCTTTTTCCAGATTGCCTTTTTGCATGGCCTGGATACTTTCATTAACAAACCGGATGGCTCCGTTATACAGCATCAGCGTCAATTCTTCCGGCGATGCTGTCATGATTTGTTGTGTTTTATAGGTATTGGCTGTGGTAGCGGCGTTCATATGAACATCCCTCCGTGCTTTCCGTTAAATTAAAAATTAGCTGCCAAGCTGCTGAGATAACCAGGAGCTTTGTTTGCTTAGATTACTAAGCGCTGTTTCCATGGCATCAAATTGCTTATAATAACGCTCCTCAACCTGAGCTAAGCGTTCGTTCATTTGATATAACTGATCTGTATAGCTGGCAATACTCTTTGCCATATTACTGGTAGTATCAGTAGTGTTTGGTGTTCCGGCTTCTGTTTTGAGCCTATTAAGTGTGGTATACATTTGGTCATAGAGACGATTACCAACACCTTCTGTATTTTGCGTATCGCCAGGAGTGCCAAAGATCTTGAAGACAATATCAGGATCTTCTTCCAGCGCCTTACGCAAGCTATCTTCATCCACATACATCTTACCACCATTAGTGGACTCAGTCGTGAGATTACCGTCATCATCAAAATATTTACCTGTACTAATGCCAATATCAGCAGCACTTTGATACTTGCCCGTTAAGCCTTTGATGGGATTGGAGAAACTCATCCGCATATCAGAAGCGAGCTGCGTCAAAATAGGGTTCCGGCGAAGCGAGCCACTTTTGGCCTTATCTTCCCACGCTTTTATATCGCTATCCTTCATATCGGCCTTCTGAGCATCCGTCAAAGGCGCAAAGTCAGAATACTTATCTTCCTTGAGTTCGCTCTGGATAAGCGCCATATAGGTATTATAACTGTCTATGAAATTTTGAACATTTGCTATAGTTTTATCAATATCCGGCTGAATGGATACATTGGTCGGAATCGGATTATTAGCCGAATCAAGAAAACTTGTTGATTTCAATGTATAGGTGACATTAGAAACGGTGAAAGTATTCGAGTTTTGCCGGAGAGCAACTCCATCCAAAGTGATGATTGCATCCTGTCCATTTTGCACTAATTGTTTCATGCCAAGCTTATTAGACAAGAAGTCCTGGCCGGTACTATCAGCACCTTCAATCGACCAGCCGTTATTGATATCAACTGCCTTAATAGTAATACGGCCTGTTGCAGCATCAAGTGTAGCCGAACCGGCTCCTAATTTAGCTTCGATCTTTCCAAGCATATCTTCAATAGTGTCCGTAGGATCGATGGTGACCGGGTCTGCCACTCCATTCTTACTAACATTTAAAGTAAAAGCACTACTAATGCCAAAGGCATCCCCAATTGTAGCGGTGCCGTCGCTAAAAGTATTTTGGCTGGTCATGCCAATAGTACTGAGATTAGAACTAGTGGTACCTATTTTTAAATCATTGAATAGAAAATCTAACCCTTGATCGCTAGTACCATCAAAATTGATAGCAGCCGACGAGCCTGTCTTGTTAGAATATAAGTAAAATCGGTCCAGAGTAGCATCAT
>Ga0366757_1017_pt1 | contig 21400 bp, 12 predicted proteins | sample TotcelHN113001K6_FD_207061 | JGI IMG/M metagenome (GOLD analysis project Ga0366757, IMG submission 207061) | Enriched cells from coal bed in the Powder River Basin, Montana, United States - Total cells N11 rep1 HSBNCT.N11.300.1.K6 ... | reverse complement strand
TATGGCTATTGGCCAAATATCGTGTGGAGGTAGGAATTAATGAGAAAGTTTAAGGCAAAGTACGGTATTGCTCTGGCAGTTTTACTGATAGGCAGTATCGTAGTAATTAATAGTGGCGTCTTCGCTGGTAAAAAAGAGCAAGCTCCAAGTGCAGGTACTGCATTAAGTGTAAAAGTAGTCGAAGCGCAATATGTGGATACTGTTCCCGGTATTGCTCTAAACGGATCGCTGGAAGGCCGGACATCGGCAACAATAAGTGCTAAGCTGGCAGGGCGAATTGAACAAATCATGGTAGAAGAGGGCCAGCAGGTTAAAGCCGGTGATGCCTTAATAAAAATGGAAACAGTAGAACTGGCAAATTCGGCGCGACAGGCGCAGGATGGTGTTAGAAAAGCCCAGGCCAATTATGAATTAGCGCTAAACGACTTTAGCCGGTATCAGACGCTGTACGATAAAGGAGCTGTTTCCGAGCAGCAGTTAGATAACGCTAAGGCTAAGCTGAAAACGGCAGAAGCTGATTTATCCAGTGCCCAATCCAGCCAAAGCAGTGCTGAAGAACAATACGGTTACGGTGTTATTACTGCACCTGTTGATGGCGTTATCGCCAATAAGACAGCAACCGTTGGCCAGGTAGTTTCTCCTGGTGCATCGCTTATGATGGTACAGGATATTAATCAGGTATATGCGGTTGTTAATGTGGAACAAAAGGATTTGGGCCGTGTCAAAACGGGCCAAAAAGCCAATGTTACTGTTGATGCTTATCCGGGCAAGGTTTTCGCCGGAATTGTCGATGTGATGAATCCTGAAGCCGGTTCAGCGAGTAGAACATTCCGCACAAAAATCAAACTGGAAAATGCCGGCGGCGATCTGAAAGCGGGTATGTTTGCCAAGGTGCAATTGGAAACAGGCGAAAGTATGAAAGTCTTAACTGTTCCCCAATCGGCAGTTGTGCAAAAGCAAAGTTTATACTATGTCTTTACAGCAGATAATAACGTAGCTGTTCGCCGGCAAATTGAGATTGGCGAAGTAAGCGGCAATACCATAACAGTTACAGCCGGCCTGCAGCCCGGTGAGCAAGTCATTATCAGCAGTGTGAACCGGATAAATGACGGCGATACTGTGCGAGTAGCGCAATAGAATAGGAGAAAAGCCATGAAACTTACTGAGATCAGTATTAAGCGCCCCGTGTTTGCCACAATGCTAATTTTGGCGCTGGTAGTTTTGGGCTTGTTCAGCTACATGTCTTTAAATGTAGATGAATATCCTAATATTGAAGTGCCAGTTGTCGCCGTCACCGTTCTGTATCCTGGTGCATCACCGGAACAGGTGGAGACGAAAGTAACCCAAAAAGTTGAAGAAGCGGTAAATACGGTAGCCGGTGTTGAACACATTACTTCTACCATTAGCGAAGGATCTTCAACGACGGTAATCCAGTTTACCATGGAAACAAATTCTGATTCGGCGGCGCAAAGTGTGCGCGATAAAGTCGGTGCTATTCAGGCAGTCTTGCCGCAAGATAGTAAAGCGCCGGTTATTTCCCGGTTTGACCCTTCCGATACTCCCATTATGTCCATCGCTCTTACCGGTGATATCAGTCAGCGTGAATTGACCGTCATTGCCGAAGATGTTGTGACTAAACGCTTAAAAACGGTAAACGGAGTAGCGTCAGCTGAGGTAAAGGGCGGCATCGAACGGGAAATCCGTATCCTCTTAGACAGTGATAAAATGTCGTCCTATGAGCTTTCTGTAACGGAAGTATTAAATAGTCTTCGTAATGAGAATGTCGACTCTCCTGGCGGTAAAGTTACTGACGGCAAACGGGAAACAAGCCTGCGGGCCGTGGGGAACATGACCTCTACCGACCAGTTCTTGAACATTCCTGTTGGTCAGCGTAACGGTGTTCAACTTTATATAAGAAATATTGCTGCCGTGGAAGATACAACAGAAGATATTACGGCCATTACCAAGTTAAATGACCAACCAGCACTTGGTATCGATATTATGAAACAATCGGGCAGTAATACCGTGCAGGTTGTAGATAACGTTAAGACTCATTTAGAGTCAATAAAAAAAGAGCTGCCTGCGGGCATTGAATTGACTGTTGTTCGCGATAACTCAAAAACCATTCATGAATCACTGCAGGACGTAGAGTTTAACTTAGTCGTCGGTGCAGTGCTGGCCGTAGCCATTGTATTCCTGTTTTTGGGCAATTGGCGCAGTACACTCATTGGCGGTATTGCCATTCCGGTTTCCATTATCGCTTCTTTCCTGGCGATGAAAGTATTAGGTTTTACGTTGAATACCATGTCGCTTTTGGCCTTGTCGCTGGCTGTCGGCCTGCTGATTGACGACGCTATTGTGGTAATCGAAAATATTGTTCGCCATTTGGAAATGGGTAAAGATAAATTTACCGCCGCCCTTGATGGAACAACCGAGATCGGGCTGGCCGTTATGGCAACAACCCTTACGCTGGTGGCCGTATTCTTGCCGGTTGGTATGATGAACGGCATTATTGGCCAGTTCTTTAAAGAGTTTGGTATTACCGTTGCGGTAAGTGTATTAGTATCTTTATTTGTAGCATTTACCTTGACGCCTATGCTCTCAGCCTATTATCTGGAGCATGCTGAAATAAAGGGAACAAATCCATTAAGCCGCCTATGGTTGAAATGGAATAACAAGTTTGATATGTGGACAGCCCAATACGGTAAGTTTCTGACAAAGGCCTTGGTACAGCGCCGCACAGTAATGCTTGTTGCCGTAGCTTTGTTTGTTGGCAGTTTAGCGCTGGTACCTTTTCTTGGATCAACCTTTGTACCTGATTCGGATACCGGTGAAATTACAGTGGCAGCAACTGTTGATCCTGGTATGAGTGTGCAAACAATCAGTGATATTGCTGACGAAATGTCTGGGATTATTCACGCCATTCCGGAAGTGAAAATGACTTACAGCGTAGCTAACGCAAGCAGTATCAATATTTTGACGGAAATTACTCCTAAAAACGAACGAAAAATAAGCGATACGCAAATCATTAGTGATTTGCGCCAGAAGTTAAGCGATATTCCTGGCGTAAACATTAGTGTATCGAAGAAGTCAGGTATGTCCAGTGGGAAGCCAGTATCGCTTGTTATCCAAGGCCCTTCACTGGAAACACTGGTGGATGTGGCTGAACAGGTGGAGCAGCTTGTTGCCGCTATACCGGGTGCGGTAGATGTCACTTCCAGTTACGAAGCGGGTAATCCTGACGTACAAATAGTGGTGAAAAGAGATCAGGCATCTGATCTGGGCATTTCAGCCGCGACCGTTGCCGACACGCTGCAGACCATGTTTAACGGCAAAGTTGCAACTTCGTACAAAGAAGGCGATGACGCTTATGATGTCAAGGTACTCCTTGATCAGGCAACTCGCGGCAGCTTAAGCAGTATCAACAATATCTATCTGTCCAGCACCAACCGCAGTCAAAACGGCCAAGCCGTTATGGTAGGATTATCACAGGTGACTGACACGATATATGCAACAAGTCCGTCGCAAATCAAACGATATGATAATCAGCCGCAGATTACCATTTCGGCAAATTTAAACGGCATAACACTTGGCGAATTTAACAAAGCGTATAACAACAAAATGGCAGCCTTTACTATGCCTGAAGGATATAGTTTTGTGGCTACAGGTCAGTCACAATCTATGAATGACGCCATGACCAGCATGATGATGGCGCTGGCATTGGCCGTATTGTTCATCTTCTTTGTACTGGCTTCTCAATTTGAAAGTTACCTTGATCCGTTTGCCATTATGCTGGCTTTGCCTATGGCAATTATCGGAGCGATTATCGGCCTCTTGGTCATGCATAGCGACCTTAGCATAATTTCCTTGATTGGTATCATTATGCTGATGGGCTTAGTTACCAAGAACGCTATTTTGCTAGTTGATTTTGCTAAGCAACGCCGCGAGGCAGGGGTAGAACGCAACCAGGCCTTAGTGGAAGCGGCAGTGACCCGCATGCGGCCAATCATCATGACTACGTTAGCCATGATTGCCGGTATGCTGCCATTGGCGCTTGGTATCGGACCTGGAGCGGAAGCCCGTGCGCCGATGGCTCATGCCATCATTGGCGGGCTTATTACTTCAACGGTTTTGACTTTGATTGTCGTTCCGGTGGTGTACACGCTGCTTGATGACTTGAAAAACGGCAAATTCAGCTTAAAGAAGAAGAAACCACCAATTGCAGGATAAAAGATAGTTTGACTATAGAAAAAACGCCTGTAAGCTGAGAGGAGCCGTCCTGCCGATATGAATATCGGCAGGGCGTCTTCTCAGTTTTTGATGTTTTGAACCATTTGGAATACGCAATAATGCTCTAGGAAAAGAGGTGAATAAAAATGGAGAAATGGTTTGCTAGAGTGAGAAAGACAGTTGTTCGTACTTTCTTTGCCAATACTTTTAATCGTGATATCGTCATGCAGGTAATTGTCAGCGTGCTTATTGCTTCGTTGCTGGCAGGTACAATTTCCGTGGCTGCCGATACATTTTTTGGCAAGACGCTAACCACTATTGTAGGTGACTATGGTGAATTTGACGTGATTGTAAATGTTCGAGAAGAGATGAAAGAAGAAGGAAAAGCGCAAATTGAGAAGATTATTGAGCAAGTTTATCCAGGCGCAAAAATGCAAACAGGACCGACAATAACCGGTTTAACCAGCTTTTTCGTTGGTCTGCCGGCAGAATATAAAACAAAACAAACCTATGAGGATTTAGAAAATACGTTCAGCAGTGTTCCCGGCAAAGCGGGCATTAGTATTATGACTGAACCCCGTGTGACAGTGAAAGGCGTACCGGATGGTGCGAAAAACACACTGGTTGATCGCATTATGCAGATCAGTGGCGTATTATTCGCTTTTCGGGACGGCAGTTCCGTTACCGTAATTTTGTCATCCCTTGATAAAGCCTCTTACGTCAATGAAGAAATTCAAAAGCTGCTTGACCAGTATCAGATTATCGAGGTTACCTTCCCCGTCGGCAGTGAACCGGAGAATGCCGTCCGTTTAGGTGACCAGATTGCTGCAGCCATACACACAGAAAAGGCTGTAGATGTAGCCGAAAACGTTTCTGTTGATACACAAAATAACGAAATGGTCTATATGGTCAGCACGATGATAGAACTGAAGCATTTCTTAAGTTCTTATGCTACCCAGGTGACGTTTGAGCCTCAGGCAGGAGTTCAATTAGCAGCCGGTGATGTAATCGCCTTTCAGGGAGCGGCGGCCGCTGCGCTTGTGCCAGGCAGCGTACCGGAAGCCGGGAATGTATTGGTGCAGGTAAAGACTGTCGGCGCCGATGGTGCTGCCGAAGGTATGGTCATTCAGGGCAATGCAGCCCAGTTAACAAATACTGTGGGACACATGCTGAAAGATAATGTTGTCGGCCCGGCAGTTGGTGCAGCTGCATACCGTAATCCCCGGCAGCAACTGGCCAATACCCTGACTGAAATATCGAAACTGGTAGGGCAAATCCCCGGACTTGCTCAGGACACCCAGAATATGACCGGTATCGGTATTAACGCGTTAGATAATTTCAGCACAAGTATCGGCGCAATTGAGCAGACCTTAACCAGCTTGCAGGCTGCCGGTTCTACTATTCAGGCAGCTACCGGCGCTATGGCTAACCTGAATACGGAAGGATTACAGACTCAGTTAGGCAATTCCTCCAGTGCTCTTAGCGGCCTCACTACAACAATGAAAGTGCTGCAACTGGTTAATCCTCAAGCTGCCAACTCAGTTGAAGAATTGACTGCAACCGGTCAGACGCTGGATAGTTTGCGCTCTGGATTACAGGCGCTTGACCAGGTTGCTGCTAATGCCCGTCATGCACAGTCTTCCATTAACAGCATTGTTGATGGCGGCAATGATACGCTGACTAATGTACGCTCTTTCGATGTAACCGGCGCTCGTCAGGAACTGTCTAACGTTAGCAGCCGCCTCACCCAGGTACAGCAGTTTAATACGCCCTTGGTAGCTGCCCAGCTGGAGTATCTGGCAGCGGCGGTGCCAAACATGAAAGATGATGAAATTAGCCGTACGGAACAATTGCTTGATCAATTCATCGGTGGTCAGGTTATTCCCAGCCAGCGTATTCAGATTATGACCAATAGCAGTATCAGTGCCGATTTTGTCGCACCGATTATTTACCGGGAGGCAGGGCACAACAAGCTGTCGGTATACACTTCGGAAATGGGGGTTATTCAACCCGATCCCCGGGCAGAAGTAATGATGATTCTCACACAGGTTAAAGCTATTCTGGCTGCCATGGTTGCCCTAATTGCCACCATTTTATTTCTGGTGCTGGATCATACGGCAATTATGACGATGTTCCGTAAGAGCGGCATAGCACAAAAAAATAGTGTAAAAGGCTGGCGCCGGGTGCTGCAAGGCATTCGAGATACCCTTGCCGCACCTGAGTGCCTCTATGGGATGGGAATTGGCTCGATGCTGCTTACCGCGATTTTCACAATCTCCGGTGGCGGTATACCCTATTTGCCGTGGATTGGTGTGCCTTTCTTAGGAGCGCTTATCGGGCTGATTGTAGCTAATAATGCAGAAAAAATCAGTCCCATGGCGGCGGATGAGGTGACAGCAGGTGAAGCTCTGGGCCTGTCTTATGATGAAATTATGCGTGAAATCGTCATCCCTAATGGTCGCCCAGGGTTATTGCAAAAAATGAATCAATATAAAATAAAATTTAAGTAATAGAAAAAATGTAGTGCCCAAATGGTTGGGCACTACATTTTTATATCTTGTTAAATTTTCAATTACAGCTAATAATGGAAACAAGTAATATTTTCTTTCATTTTCAATAAATGTTTACTTGTAAATACAGGAAGTTGGGCTGCTTTTGGTGAATATTCTTATAGTCGGTTCTATGAAGATTGCGCTACTTATCATGACCAGCCTCTTCCTGTAAAAGTGATTTTTTAGCGAAGCTAAGCCATAATTGGGCTGCATGCGATAAGTAGCGTCCCTTTTTCCAAATAACGGACATTTGGTGCCAAATTTGTGGACGTGCCAGGGCAACGGAAGTAATTGATTTTGAACTCAGCTCAGCACATAATTTGCTAGGCAGAAAGGCGATTCCCAGGTTGGCGGCTACCGTCTGGACCATAAGTTCCCGCTGTGATGTTTCGAAGATGATTCTTGGCTGAAAACCAACCCTTTTGCAGTGGTCAATAATTTCATCATGAAGACTAAAGTCATCGCGATAAATAACAAAAGATTCATTTGAGAGGTCTTTTAAATCGATTTCCGGGAGACGGCTTAAGGGATTATCCAAATGAATAATTACTTTGAGTGGATCATTAGTAAGCGAAAAGGATTCATACACCGTAGCGTCAGGAATACTGCAGACTACGCCAATGTCCAAGGTGCCTTCCTGTACGCGAAGTTCAACATTCTTTGAGCCATGTTCGTACAGCTCGATGTCAATTTGGGGATATTTTTTACGAAATTCGCCGAGTAGTTGGGCAAAGACAGTTGCTTCGGTAATCGGTGGCAGACCAATTAATATTCTGCCTTTTTCGAGTTTAAATTCATTTTCAAATTCAGTAGTTAGATTGTTAAACATGGAAACTACCTGCTGGGCCTGACCAAGAAAAATGACACCGGCATCTGTTAGTTGAACCGATTTGGAATTCCGATTAAACAAGGAGACCCCCAAATCTATTTCCAAATCTTTAATCATCTTGCTTATTGCTGATTGTGAAACATGAGCCGTAGCAGCAGCTTTACTAAAGCTTTTCTGACGAGCAACTTCAATAAAATATTTTAGATGATGAATATCCATAGGCCACCCCCTACAATGATTTTACTATCTATAAAAGTCATAGTAAATATCATTATTATATATTTTACTTGTGGTTTAGGCATGTGTAATATAAGATTCAGCGAGATTTTTCTGCAGCAAGGGATAATACCCGCTTTCTGCTTTGTGTGAAATTGTTGGAATATTTTTTATTTTACCTCTGCATAAAGTAATTAATCTACTTTAGTAACAAAACCAGGAGAATTAACGCTGATGGGGGAACAACTTTTTTAACTGCACTTTTGTGGTAACCGACTGAGGTTACTGCTAAAGTGTTTTAAGCAACTAAACTGAAGTAAAAAAGGAAGGTGTACCTGATGAGAAAAATGAAGACAATGGATGGCAACACTGCGGCGGCTCACATTTCTTATGCATTTACCGAAGTTGCGGCAATCTACCCGATCACTCCTTCGTCTCCTATGGCAGAGCACGTAGATGAGTGGGTTGCACAAGGCCGGAAAAACATTTTCGGTCAGCCTGTTAAAGTGGTAGAAATGCAGTCCGAAGCAGGTGCTGCAGGTGCCATGCATGGTTCTCTGCAGGCTGGAGCATTGACGACTACCTATACCGCATCGCAAGGTCTGCTTCTTATGATTCCGAATATGTATAAGATGGCCGGTGAGTTATTGCCGGGCGTGTTCCATGTAAGCGCCCGGGCATTAGCAGCCAATTCACTTAATATTTTCGGTGATCATCAAGATGTTATGGCTGCTCGGCAAACCGGTTTTGCTTTGTTGGCTGAAAGCAGTGTACAGCAGGTTATGGATCTCAGCGCAGTTGCCCATTTAGCGGCTATCAAGAGCAGAGTACCTTTCGTAAGCTTCTTTGATGGTTTTAGAACTTCCCACGAAGTACAAAAAATAGAAGTTCTCGAATATGATGAGCTGGGTAAATTGGTAGACCAGGACGCCCTTGAAGCCTTCCGGCGCAGAGCATTAAATCCTGATCATCCGGTAGTACGCGGTACTGCACAGAACCCTGATATTTATTTCCAAGAAAGAGAAATCTCCAATAGCTATTATGAAGCTATCCCCGAGATCGTTGAAGGCTACATGGCTGAGGTCAGCAAATTGACCGGCCGGGAATACCACCTGTTTAACTACTACGGTGCTGAAGATGCAGACCGTATCATTGTTGCTATGGGCTCGGTATGTGATGCGATTGAAGAAACGGTAGACTACTTGAACAGCAAAGGTGAAAAAGTCGGCCTCTTAACTGTTCATTTATACCGCCCCTTCTCGCTGGAGCATTTCTTTAAATATATCCCGAAAACTGTGAAAAAGATTGCTGTTCTTGATCGCACTAAAGAACCTGGCTCTATCGGTGAGCCGTTGTATCTTGATGTTCAGAGTGCTTTTTACGGCCAGGATTGGCAGCCGGTAATTGTCGGCGGTCGTTACGGCTTAGGCTCGAAAGATGTTATTCCTTCTCACATTGTCCCTGTCTTTGATAACCTTAAACTGGACAAACCGAAAAATCGCTTTACCGTTAGCATTGTAGATGATGTTACCTATACTTCTTTACCGATAGGCCAAGATATTGATATTTCTACAGTAGGAACAACTGCCTGTAAGTTCTGGGGTTTGGGCTCGGACGGTACCGTTGGTGCTAACAAAAGCGCTATCAAAATTATCGGCGATTACACCGACATGTATGCACAGGCGTATTTTGCCTATGACTCGAAGAAGTCGGGCGGTATAACCGTATCCCATCTTCGCTTCGGCAAACAGCCTATTCGTTCGCCTTATCTCATTAACAAGGCTGACTTCGTTGCCTGTCATAATCAGTCTTACGTAAATAAATATGATGTGCTGGAAGGTCTGAAACCTGGCGGTATTTTCTTGCTGAACTGTATTTGGAATGATCAGGAACTGGAAGAAAAACTGCCGGCAGCTATGAAAAGGTATATTGCCGACAATAATATTAAATTCTACACCTTGGATGCCGTCAAAATTGCTCAAGAGCTTGGCTTAGGCGGACGTATTAACATGATCATGCAGGCGGCCTTCTTTAAGCTTGCCAACATCATTCCTGTTGATACTGCCGTGAAATATCTGAAACAAGCGGTAGAGCAATCTTATGGCAATAAAGGCCAAAAAGTAGTTGATATGAACAACGCTGCTATTGATCAAGGTATCAGTGCCATTGTAAAAGTGAATGTGCCTGCTGCTTGGAGCAGTGTGCAGGATGAAGCTGCAGCAGCTACTGCTGTCCCTGCTTTCATCAAAAATATTCTCATTCCCATGAACCGCCAGGAAGGCGACAAACTGCCTGTCAGCGCTTTTATCGGAATGGAAGACGGTACTTTCCCTGCCGGTACAGCAGCCTATGAAAAACGCGGTATTGCCATTGACGTTCCCGAATGGCAAATGGATAAATGTATTCAGTGTAACCAATGTTCCTATGTTTGTCCTCATGCTACTATCAGACCGATTCTGGTTAATGCCGAAGAGGCTCAGGCGGCTCCAGCAGGCTTTACTGTAAAACCTGCCATTGGTGCTAAAGAGCTCAGCTTCCGCTTGGCAATCTCTCCGCTTGACTGTGCTGGGTGCGGAAACTGTGCGCAAGTGTGCCCTGCTAAGGAAAAGGCACTGATCATGAAACCGCTGGAAACACAGCTGGAACAATCTCCATTGTGGGACTATGCTATGCAAGTAGCACCCAAAGCCAATCCTGTTAACCCGCAGACTGTTAAAGGCAGCCAATTTGAACAGCCTCTGCTGGAATTCTCCGGTGCTTGCGCAGGTTGTGGCGAAACTCCGTATGCCAAACTTGTTACGCAATTATATGGTGACCGGATGATGATTGCCAATGCCACCGGCTGTTCTTCTATCTGGGGAGCCAGTGCACCTGCTACTCCGTACACTACCAATCATCGCGGACATGGTCCGTCTTGGGCAAATTCTCTGTTTGAAGACAATGCGGAGTATGGCTTAGGCATGTATCTCGGCGTTAAACAAATCAGAGAACGAGTTGCCACAGATATTGCATCGGCGCTAACCCTTTCTATCAGTTCCGAATTAAAGGCAGCCTTGCAAGAATGGTTGGACAATAAAGATAACGGTACCGGTACACGGGAAAGAACTGATAAACTAATCGGATTGCTGGAAAAAGAAGCAGCTGACCATGCTGTACTGAAGGCAATTTATCAAAATAAAGACTTCTTAGTCAAACGGTCACACTGGATCTTTGGTGGCGACGGCTGGGCATACGACATCGGTTTTGGCGGCTTGGACCATGTGCTTGCTTCAGGCGAAGATGTTAATGTACTTGTCTTTGATACCGAAGTGTACTCCAATACCGGCGGACAATCGTCAAAATCAACTCCTGCCGCTGCAATTGCCAAATTTGCTGCCAGTGGCAAGAGCACTAAGAAAAAAGACCTCGGCATGATGGCTATGAGTTATGGCTATGTGTATGTAGCGCAAATCTCTATGGGTGCCGATAAAAATCAGACTTTAAAAGCAATTGCTGAAGCAGAAGCATATCCGGGACCATCCCTGATTATTGCATATGCTCCTTGTATCAACCACGGACTAAAATCCGGCATGGGCTACAGTCAATTAGAAGCTAAGAAAGCAGTAGATTCCGGTTACTGGTCCATGTACCGCTTCAATCCGACTCTGAAAGCTACAGGCAAAAATCCATTTAGTCTTGACTCGAAAGAACCAACTACTGATTTCCGGGAATTCCTAATGGGTGAAGTTCGTTATTCGTCACTCAAAAAACAATTCCCTGACCTGGCAGAAGCGCTCTTTGAAAAGACAGCCAACGATGCCGCTGAAAGACGCGAATCGTACAAACGGCTTGCAAGACAATGTGATGAAGCTGTAGCTGAAGTAAGTGCTACTAAAAATTAACCCTTAACTATTAAAAAGGGTAGTTAGCAACCACATTGGTTGCTAACTACCCTTTTCTTTTGCGACTTGCCTGTAATATTGGAATGGTCATATAGATTAGCCTAATGTTTCCATGTTAGTCAGCAGTTGTTCGCCAATTTCATTTATAGTATCAAGAGCAGTAAAAATATTTTTTAAAGCATCGCACTCCTCAGCTGAAGCAGCAACAACCTGAGAAAATTTATTTTGATAAGTAACCATTGAGAGTGAGACTGCTTCTAATGCAGGGACTAGCTGTTTTACGGTAGTTTGCACTTCCGCTACCGTTTTGCCTATGGTTTCAATCGACTGCTTACTTTCAGCAGCCAGTTTGCCCACTTCTTTGGCTACGACCGCAAAGCCGCGGCCATGCTCCCCTACTCGGGCTGCTTCGATAGTAGCATTTAGTGATAATAAATTAGTCTGTTCCGATATTCGTCTTATTGATTCGGCGATAGCTCCAATGTTTTGGGCGGCATTTTCTAAGGAATGAGAAATGGTAAGGGTATTTTCCGTTCGCTTAACTTCTGATTGAATTCCTTTGTGCAGTGCAGCGAGGGATGTTGTTACTGAGTCAACAGACCCGGAGGCTAATTTGGCAGCGGCAAGGATTTGCTGCATTTTCTGGGAGAGGGTGTGTACCAGCGAGACAACACGCGTCGATAATTGGTTATGTTCATAAGTTGTAACCCATTTCATGAGAGCAGCTGCCGACTCTAAGGTGGGAATACGGTCAGCCTGAATTATCCGGACAGTGTTATCGAGATAGCTGCTATACTTTGTGAGCAAAATACTTTGTTTATCTACCAGCGGAGTAGTACCAATAACATACTTAGCGCTGCTTAAAGCTGCAGCCAGCTCCGTTTCAGTAAGCTCTTGAAAAGGGATAACAGTAAAGGTAAGATGATCTATGCCAAACTTTAAACAGTTTTTAGCAAAGGTTTCACCACCTCGCCGGTTATGATGGAAGATATGTACTACCGAACCTGCCGGAATTCGGGCGACTTGTACAAAGAATGCTCTTGAGGGAATAATTTCAAAGCCGATTATTTGAGAGCGCGGTACTGCACGAGCCAGTTCTTCAACTCGCGTAGGCATCGTAATATAGACGTTGCCTAAGCCGGAACAGGTGACTTTATCTTGTGTTACTGCAAGGCCGGTAAAGCCGCTGACAAAAACATGCTTAACCGCCTGGTGCAATTCATCAGCAATATCTTGCGTTCCGCCGACGGTACAAATTGTAATACTCATAGAAATAGCTTCCTTTCTTTGTAGTTGGGAGATAAAAAAGTCGGCAAAGCACCATTTTATAGCACTTTGCCGACTTTACAAAGATTATAATTAATAAGATTATCGGCTTAGAGGTGGATATGACCTAAAACCACAGATGTGAGCAACCACAGTATGGATATGCCGATAGCAGGAAGTAATGCAAATTTCTGGAGGTCACCAAACTCAACCTTGTTTAGGCCTACCAGTAGATAAGTGGAAGGAACAAGCGGGCTTAAGAGATGAGCACCTTGGCCGATTAGCGCAGCCCGGCCCATTTCAGCAGCACTGACGCCATAGGTGGCACCAGCCTTAGCAAGCACAGGCAGAACGCCAAAGTAGTAGGCATCGTTAGTCAGGAAGAAAGTACCTGGTAAGCTGAGAAGGGCGGAGATGAATGCCATATGGGGTCCCATGGAAGGAGGAATTGCAGCAATTAGAGCTTTGGCCATTGCGTCAACCATCTTGCTGCCACCCATAACTCCCATGAAGATACCTGCAGCAAATACCATGGCTACTACCGGCATGGCATTTGCACCGTTGGCAATAATGCGGTCCTGCTGTTCTTTCAGGGTGCGGTAGTTAATTAACAGCGCAAGGCCGGTACCAATCATGAACAAGATCGCTAATGGGAGAGCTCCGTACATCAGTGCAGCCATTAGCACGACGGTCAACGTAAGATTAACCCAGAACATTTGGGGACGCTTGAGTTTTTCTACTTCCGGATCTTCAGCCGTAGCGGCATATTCAGCATGAGCGGTATTGTCAAGCTGCATGACACCAAGTCTGGCCCGTTCTTTCAAACCCCAGCGGTAAGCAATGAAACATACCCAGAGGGTACCGACAACCATACCGGGAATAAGCGGAACAAAAACATCACTGGCTTCAAGACTTAGCGAGGCCAGTACGCGGCCGGTAGGACCGCCCCAGGGAATGATATTCATTACGCTGTTTTCCATAACTGCAATAGAAGGAAGAATAAGCGGGTTCATACCGAGCCGTCTGTGTACGGCCAGCAGTGCCGAACAGGTTACCATATAAGTGGTGGAACCGTCGCCATCAAGTGAAATAATGGCTGCAAGAACGGCTGTACCTACAGCAACTTTAACAGGGTCACCGTGAACGACCTGCAAAATCTTTTTAATAAGCGGGTCAAATAGACCGGCGTCAATCATAACACCAAAAAATAAAATAGCGAAACAAATCATAATACCGGTAGGGGCAACTTGCTTAACACCGTCGAAAGCCCACTTGCCAAGCTGCGGTGCAAATCCCAGGCTGAGCATAAATACAACCGGTACAAGCATTAGCGCTACCATGGCGGACATACGCTTAGACATGATCAAATACATAAAAACGACAACCATTAAAAAACCCATTGAAGCCATTAGTGACATAATTTAGTTACCTCCTGTGTGATTTATCGGAATATTATGCTACTTCCAGCCAGTAGCCAGCTTAATTTGCATCCCTCCCTGCAGTTTCATTATTTGAAAAAAGTAGATAACACAAGATTGTAATAAAATCGGAAAATTACCGCTTGTTTAAAGAGTAGCACATTAAGCTTGAAAAACCCCCATTTTGATCATTTTGTTTATAAAAATGTTCTTACAAAAGCTGTATTAATAAAGCGTAACCCATCATGGTTCCAGCTTTTATCAGCTTCGGAAGCACTTCTGAAAATAAAGATTTTGGTCATTTCGAACAGAATACGGTTTATTGACGGTACAGGCAAAATGAACGAAATGACCAAATAGTTTTCATTATGCCTGTACAATGGTACTCTCTAATTAACTGATTTTTTAGATTCGATAATGACAAAGGTCATTATCTATTCGTATGGAGGTGTAAACATGGGAAAATTACTTCAACCGGGCCAAGCGGGGACAATCGAATCCAATGACATTATTGTCACCGTTGCGCCAGCAGCCGAAGACGGTATCGTTATTGAGCTTACCAGCCCTGTTATCAAACAATATGGCAACCGGATACGGGAAGTTATTGCCGATACACTGGTTTCGTTAGGTGTTACGCAAGCCTTTGTCCAGGCCAATGATAAAGGGGCGCTTGACTGTACTATTAGAGCCAGAGTTCAAACTGCTGTTGCCAGAGCGCTGCAAGAGGGGGGGATTTGAAGTGGAAAAACTGCGGAGAAGTATGATGTTTGCTCCGGGCAATAATCCGGGTAAACTGCAAAATGCCGGTGTGTACGGTGCTGATTCGGTTATCTTCGATCTGGAGGATGCTGTTGCTATTACCGAAAAGGATGCAGCTCGCCATTTGGTGTATAACGCCATTAAGTCTATCAACTATCCTTGCGAAGTAGCTGTTCGCATTAATCACATTCAAACTCCTTTCGGCAGGGATGATCTGCGCGTCGTTCTTCCGGCTAAACCGGATCTGATTCGTTTGCCGAAAGCCGAATCAGCAGAGGAAATCAGGATGATTGACGAGATTATCAGTCAGGCCGAGCTGGATAACGGCTTTGAGCCAGGTTCCATCAAAATCGGCGCAGCAATTGAAACGGCTATCGGTCTCAGGCAAGCCTATGAGATTGCCACTGCCAGTAAGCGAATGACCTTCCTGGCAATTGGCGGGGAAGATTTTGTCGCCGACTTAAAGACCTCGCGCAGCAAAGAGGGCAGGGAGTTGTTTGTGCCCCGGTCGGAGCTGTTGCTGGCAGCCCGTGCAGCGGGCATACAGGCGATTGACAGCGTGTTTTCGGATGTAAACGATGAAGAAGGCTTTATTGAAGAAGCCCTGATGATTAAGGGCCTGGGTTTTGACGGCAAGTCGGTTATCAACCCGCGCCAGGTACGGCTTGTACACAAGGTTTTTGAACCGACGGAAAAAGAAATAGCCCAGGCCAAACGGATATTGGCGGCTTATCAAGAGGCTTTGGATAAAAAATCCGGCGTTATTGCGCTGGACGGAAAAATGATTGACGGGCCCATCGTGACCAGAGCAGAAAGAGTGCTGGCCTATGCGGCGGCATTGAAACGATAGAATGGGGGGAGATCACGTTATGATAAATACAGCTGGGCGAGTGATTCCAGATACAATAACAGGCATCGCTAAGGTGAAACCATATGCCGGCCCTTTCGCGTTTGTGCCGGAAGGTCGTCTCGTAGGTCCCAAAATTCGCGCGAGCAAACCCAAATCGGAAAAACTGTTAAAATCCATTGAGCAAGCCATCGATGCGTCGGGCCTGCAAGATGGCATGACCATCTCTTTTCACCATCACTTCCGCAACGGCGACTATGTGCTCAACCTGGTAGTGGAGGCGATAGCCCGCAAAGGAATCAAAGGCCTGACCCTGGCACCGAGCTCGCTAAACGACATTAACGATAAAATCATCCCGTTTATTGAGCAGGGAGTAATCCGGGCCATTGAAACGAGCGGCGGCCGGGGTAAGCTTGGTAAGCTGATGACTTCAGGCAAACTGGATAAACCGGTTATTATTCGCTCCCACGGCGGCCGGGCCAGAGCGATTGAATGCGGTGATTTGCATATTGATGTTGCCTTCCTGGGCGCTCCCTGCTGCGATACCTATGGCAATATTAACGGTATAAACGGCAAGTCAGCCTGTGGCTCTATGGGCTATGCCATGGTGGATGCAGCCTATGCCGATAAGGTGATCGCCTTAACGGACAATCTGGTAGCTCATCCGCTTCATACCATCAGCATTCCTCAAACTCATGTGGATTTTATTGTCGAGCTGGAAAGCATTGGCGATCCCAAGGGCATTGCTTCCGGTGCTTTGCGTATCAGCCGTGACCCGCGGGAACTGTTGATTGCCGAGTATGCAACGGGAGTTATTGAATACTCGGGCTACTTTAAAGACGGCTACTCACTGCAGCTGGGCAGCGGCGGAGCATCGCTGGCAGCGGCTAAATTCATCAAAGAAAAAATGCTTGCCCAGAAAATAACGGCAAGCTTTGGCGTAGGAGGCGTGACGGCGCCCTTTGTGGAAATGCTGGATCAGGGTTTAATCAATACGCTCTTTGATACGCAGGACTTTGATATTCCATCAATAGAGTCTATCAAAAACAATCCCCGCCACCAGGAAATGTCGGCCTCGTTTTATGCCAATCCCCATAATGGAGGAGCAATTGTTAATAATTTGGATGTTGTTATCTTAAGCGCTACCGAAGTGGATGTTAATTTCAACGTCAATGTCATCACCGACTCCAACGGCACGATCATGGGAGCTTCGGGGGGACACTGTGACACTGCCGCCGGAGCAAAGCTGGCTATCGTAGTGGCACCGCTGCTCAGAGGCCGTTTGCCGATGGTGCTTGACCGGGTAAATACGATTGTTACGCCGGGAGAAACGGTGGATGTCATTGTGACTGAGCGCGGAGTTGCCATTAACCCGCTGCGCAAGGATCTGATTGCCAACTTAAGCGGAGCAGGCTTGCCCTTAATGTCCATTGAGGATTTAAAACAAATTGCCTATGACCTGGCAGGAGCGCCGGACCCCATTCCGGTGAGTGATGAAGTGGTAGGTGTAGTGGAATACCGGGACGGCACCATTATTGATGTCATCCGCAAGCCGCTCTAATTTCCTATGCCAAACTTCCATTAAGCAGAGACGATAGGGGATAAGGAGAGAGAAGCCTATGAATGAAAAGAAAGCTGTAAAAATTGTAGAGACGGTACTGCGTGACGGCCATCAGTCGCTGGCGGCTACCAGGATGAGAATAAGCGATATGCTGCCCGTGCTGGAACAATTGGACGAAGTAGGCTTTCATGCGCTGGAAGCATGGGGCGGGGCAACCTTTGACAGCTGCCTGCGGTTTATCAACGAAGATCCCTGGGAGCGCCTGCGGACTTTAAAAAAGCATCTTAAGAAAACGCCTATTCAAATGCTGCTCAGAGGCCAAAACGTGCTGGGCTACAATCACTATGCCGATGATGTGGTGACCGAGTTTGTCAACCGCTCGGTCGATAATGGCGTTGGCGTTATCCGGATCTTTGATGCCCTGAATGATGTCCGCAACCTGGAAGTGGCGATGAAAGCGGCAAAAGCAGCCGGTGCTCATGTACAAGGGGCTTTTGTTTATACCATCAGCCCTTACCACAAGCTGGAGAACTTCCTGCAGGTAGCGAAAGAACTGACTCAGCTTGGTGCGGATTCGATATGCATCAAGGATATGTCGGGCCTGCTTGCGCCCTATGCAGCTTATGAGCTTGTGAAAGCCTTAAAAGCAGCAATCCGGGTACCGATCGAACTGCATAGCCACTATACCAGCGGAATGGCCTCCATGACCTATCTGAAGGCCATAGAGGCAGGCGTAGACATTGTTGACTGTGCCCTATCGCCTTTTGCGATGGGAACGGCCCAGCCGGCGACAGAGGCCATAGTGGCCGCATTGGAAGGCACACAGTGGGAAACGGGTATTAAGAAAGAGCAGCTGTATCCGATTGCCGATCATTTCCGGGGCGTAAAAAAAGAGCTTGCCGAAACGTTCAAGCTTAATACAGCCATCGATATTGATACGAAAGTACTGTCGTTCCAGATACCGGGGGGAATGCTGTCGAACCTGCTTAACCAGATGAAAGAGCAGGGGATGGCGGATAAATATCCGGAGCTGCTGGAAGAAATGCCGCGGGTGCGGGCCGATCTGGGATATCCGCCGCTGGTGACGCCAACCAGTCAGATAACGGGGTCGATGGCGGCCTTTAATGTGATGCTGGGGCGCTACAAAGTGGTGCCGCGGGAGATAAAAGATATTGTACGGGGCAAATATGGCCGGACCCCGGCGCCGATTGATGCTGAGTTTCGGAAATTAATTGTCGGCGATGAACCGGTCATTACCCATCGTCCGGCCGATGATATTGCCCCGCAGCTGGAGGGCCTTCGCAAAGAGCTGGCAGAGCAGGGCTATCCGCAGGCGTCGATGGAAGATGTATTGTCTTATGCGCTTTTTCCCGATGTGGCGCTGCAGTTCTTTAAGAATAACCGCTAAACTAAACATGCCAAATAAACTAGGAAAGGTTGGCTTCGCCATTTTGTGGAAAAGCCAGCCTTTTCGTGTTGTTTATTTTACATTATTGATTAAAAAATAGTAGTCTTAATGCAAAACAATTACAGGAAAAGTAGCGGATGAAAAGAAATTATATGCAGTAAATACAGATAGAAATAAAAATATAAACTCAATTATCTGCTGAGGGGAGATGACAAAATTGAATGAGAGTTTTACGGCGATAGATTTTGAAACAGCCAATTATCAAAGCAATAGTGCCTGCCAGCTTGGCATTGTCGTAGTTAGCAATGGACAGATTATTATGCAACAATCGTGGTTTATAAGGCCACCAACTAAAATATTTACCTTTTCCTACCTTCATGGAATTACATACCCAATGGTTAAAGATCAACCGACTTTTGGGGATATTTGGCCTCAGGTCAAACCATATGTAACCGGTGAAATTATAGCAGCACACAATGCTGACTTTGATTTGGGCGTCCTGACCGCTACTTTAGCACATCACCAGCTATACGTTCCCGAATTTTATGTTATTGATTCTCTGGCAGTAGCGAGAAAAACCTGGCCTGATTTAAAGAACCATAAGCTTTCGACGGTGGCAGCTCACCTAAATATAGAACTAAATCATCATGAGGCTGCCAGCGATGCGAAAGCTTGTGCAGAAATTATTCTGCATGCCGGACAGGAAAATGTGGAGATTAATCGTGTTATTAATCGAAGTATGCCTGAGAGTATGGACCTTTTCGGCGGGGACTATTGATGGCTTTCAGGTTCCAGCGTTGTGGCGATTTCCATGATCCGGTCACCGGATATTACTTCTTCATTTTGCAGCACCGTAGCAACCTGGTGTAAAACGGCAAGATGGGTTGTTAAAATGGTATTTGCTTTAGTTTGAGCTTCAGTTAGTAAAAGGCGGATTTCTTCGTCAATATTGGCTATGGTGGCAGGACTTAGATCATTGCGGCCGGCAACGCCGCTTTGCAGATAAGTTGCTGCTGAAGCGGCATAACGGACGGGGCCTAACTTTTCCGACATGCCAAATTCGGTAATCATTCGCCGTGCCATTTCGGTTGCTCTCTCCAAATCATTAGAAGCACCGGTGGATGCTTCACCAAAGATAAGCAGCTCGGCCGCCCGGCCTCCCAGCATAACGGTCAAGCGTGATTTTAATTCATTTTCACCGATCAGATAGCGATCTTCTTCCGACCTTTGCAGCGTATAGCCTAATGCACCTTTAGCAGTGGGAATAATGCTGACCTTGTGCACAGGATCTGTGCCGGTAAGGTAATAGGCAGCAAGCGCATGGCCAACTTCATGATAAGCGACTTTTTTGCGGATATCGCCTGCCAGCGGTGTTTTGCGCTGCAAGCCGGCGATAACCCGTTCAATTGCCAGATCAAAATCATCCATGGTTATCGTAACAGCATTGCGCCTTACGGCAAGGAGCGAGGCTTCATTCGCAATATTCGCCAGCTCGGCACCGGAAAAACCGGAAGTTATCTTCGCAATGCGGCTAAGATCAACATCATTGCTTAAGGGCATATTGGCAGTGTGAATGGTAAGAATTTCAAGACGGCCTGCTTCGGCCGGGAGGTTAACTTGGATCTGCCGGTCAAACCGGCCTGGCCGGATTAACGCCTGATCAAGAATCTCGGGACGATTAGTTGCTGCCATAATAACTACACCGGAATTGGCCTTAAAGCCATCCATCTCAGCCAGCAATTGATTGAGGGTGTTTTCCTGCTCGCTGTTTGTGCCAATATGGCCAATGCCGGAGCGGGCTTGGCCGATAGCGTCAATTTCATCAATAAAAATAATGCAGGGTGCTTTTTTCTGGGCTTGCTCGAAAAGGTCCCGTACCCGTGCCGCTCCCACTCCGACAAACATTTCCACAAAGCTTGAACCGGTAAGAAAGAAAAAGGGTACTCCCGCCTCACCGGCGGTGGCTTTGGCCAGCAAGGTTTTCCCGGTGCCGGGAGGACCGGCTAATAATACTCCTTTAGGCAGCTTGGCGCCAATGTGCAGGAACTTTTGCGGAGTAGTGAGGTATTCAATGATTTCCCTAAGTTCAACTTCCGCTTCGCCTACGCCGCCGACATCCTTGAATTTAACGCCGATCATTTCGCCTTCAATTTCCCGGGCCTTGCTTTGTCCTAAAGACATGGCATTATTACCTGCTCCGCCCATCCGCTTGAAGAGAAAGTACCAGATCAGGACAAGGGGCAGCAGTGGTAAGAGCCAGCCCAATAAGGAGGCGGCCAGGCCTTTCGTCTGCGCCTGGGCAGAGAAGGTTACGCCTGATGCGATCAAACGGTCAATGAGAGCCCGGTCATTGACAATAACTACATTGGCCACTGTTTCTTGCTGGCCTTCAGCCGCTTTGAGCGAAAAGATGATACGGTCACCGGACAATAT
>Ga0366757_1013_pt1 | contig 24200 bp, 22 predicted proteins | sample TotcelHN113001K6_FD_207061 | JGI IMG/M metagenome (GOLD analysis project Ga0366757, IMG submission 207061) | Enriched cells from coal bed in the Powder River Basin, Montana, United States - Total cells N11 rep1 HSBNCT.N11.300.1.K6 ... | reverse complement strand
TGGCAGTGAAGGCAGTGCCATTATTGAAAATGATGATTTAGTTTATATCAGCCTAAAGTCCGGCGAACAATTCAGTACGAGTGTTGCCGCTGATCAGGTGGGAGTAAGCAGTCCTCAGGTAACTGACGAAAACCATGAACAGCAGTTCCGCCAATTCATTGCCGCGCTGCAAAATAAAGAGACGATGAATGTGAATGGAAGCGAAGGACGTAAGGCGTTAGAAATAATCCTGGCAATGTACAAGTCAGCTTTTTTGGGGCAGCCGGTTGCGCTGCCACTGACCGATAGCCTTTTTTTGCGTGATTTAGCTGCCCAGTCGGCAAAGCGTAAAGGGTTTGCCATGTATGCAATTCATAATAAGCAGTAAGACTTAAAAAATAAGGGGAGGAAAATAGCATGGTTCAGCTCAATCGTAAAGTTGCCGGTCTTGCCGGTTTAGCCCAATTACCCGAGCGGGTACTACAGTTTGGTGAAGGCAATTTCCTGCGGGCATTTGTAGATTGGAAATTTCATCAGCTCAATAAACAAGGACTATTTAATGGCAGTGTTGTTGTTGTACAGCCCATTGCCGAAGGTCTCGTGCCGCTGATTAACGAGCAGGAAGGTCTGTTTACACTGCTGCTCCGGGGCTTGCAGGACGGAAAACCTCTTGAACAGACAGAAGTTATTTCCTCCATCAGCCGTGGCCTTAATCCTTATACCCAGTGGGATGAGTATTTGCGCTGCGCTGAAGAGCGGGATATTGAATTTGTTGTATCCAATACAACTGAGGCCGGGATAACCTATGATGCTAACGATCAGCCTGACATGATGCCGCCTGCTTCCTTCCCCGCTAAGCTGGCAGTATATCTGTACCACCGTTATTGCCACTTCCGGGGTGATCCTGCGACAGGCCTGGTTATCCTGCCTTGTGAATTAATTGACCGCAATGGTGATAACCTGAAAGCAATCGTGCTCCGTTTAGCCCGCGAGTGGCAGTGGCCGCAAGAATTTTCTGTCTGGATAAATGAACATAACTATTTTCTCAATACGCTGGTTGACCGTGTTGTCACCGGTTACCCTCGTGACGAGGTTGCTGCTCTTACTGAGCGATTGGGTTACGAAGACAAACTGCTTAATGCAGGTGAACTGTTCCATCTGTGGGTTATTGAAGGACCGGCACATCTGGCGAAGCGTCTCCCCTTTGTTCAGGCGGGCCTTAATGTTGTCTGGACGGAGGATATGGCACCGTACCGTACCCGCAAAGTGCGTATTCTAAATGGCGGACATACTGCTTCCGTACCGGCAGCTTTTCTCTATGGCCTTGAGACAGTTGGCGAAATGATGGATCACGACATTATGGGAGCCTTTGTGCGGCAGGCTATTTATGATGAAATTGTGCCTTCTATTAAGCTCGACAAAGTTTTGATGACTGATTTCGCTAATTCAGTGGTAGAACGCTTTCAAAATCCCTTTATCAAGCATTATCTGCTTAGCATCCTCCTCAATTCATCATCTAAATTTAAAACCCGGGTACTGCCGTCTATCCTGGAATATCAGGAGCAATATGGTCAGCTGCCGGAGAAACTGGTCTTTTCCTTAGCTGCTCTTATTAGTGTTTATAAAGACGGTGTTATCGAAGGTACCGTCATGCGTGCGCAGCGTACCAAGGGTGTTTATGAGATGAAAGATGACGTGCCTGTACTGGAATTCCTGGCTAATGCCTGGTCGAAATATGATAATACACCACAAGCAGCGCTAACCGTTTCAAAAGTGGTTTTGGGCAATACTGCCATGTGGGGCAGGGATCTGAATCAAGTGCCTGGTTTAACTGAAAAAACGGCGGACTATTTATACCGCATCACCTCAAGTGGCATACAGACGGTAGCTGCGCAATTGGTGCGGAGGTAATTATGGCAATTCTGGTCATTCACGAAAGAGATAATGTAGCCGTGACCATTGGTGATATAAAAAAGGGTGAGCTGGTAGCCTATGGCTCAGTCAAATTGGTAGCTCAGGAGGATATTGACAAAGGCCACAAAATTGCAATACGCGATATTGAGGCAGGTGAGAATGTAGTCAAATACGGTTTTGCTATTGGCAAAGCCACCTGTCCGGTTAAAGCCGGACAGTGGCTGCATACGCATAATGTCAAAACCAACCTGGGGGATGTGCTGGACTATCAATACTTACCTGAGCCTGGACACCTTACAGTGCCCAAGCAATGCGGTAAGACCTTTAGCGGCTATCGCCGGTCAGGCGGCAGCATAGGTATTCGTAATGAAGTGTGGATTATACCTACGGTCAGCTGTGTCAACCGGGCTGCTCAGCTCATTGCTAAGTCGGCTCAGGCTAACTTGGCCGGGCTAAAGAATATTGACGGTATTTATGAATTTACCCACCCTTATGGATGTTCCCAACTAGGCGACGATCATCGCACCACCAGGCAAATCCTTATCGACCTGGTGAACCACCCCAATGCAGGAGCTGTACTGGTGCTGGGCTTGGGCTGTGAAAACAATAATATCCCTGAATTCAAAGCAGCTTTGGGCGATTACGATGCTGCCCGGGTGAAATTCCTCATTGCTCAGGACGTAGAAGATGAGATTGCTAGCGGACTGGAATTGATGGAGGAACTGCTGCAATACGCTAATCAATACAGTCGCAGTGACTGCCCGGTGTCGGAGCTGGTGGTAGGATTAAAATGCGGCGGTTCGGACGGATTCTCCGGTATTACTGCCAATCCGCTGGTAGGAGCATTTTCGGATATGCTGATTGGCTGCGGCGGGAGCACTGTGCTCACGGAAGTGCCGGAAATGTTTGGTGCTGAGACAATTCTGATGAACCGTGCCCAAGACGAACAAGTATTTGCAAAGACCGTTAAGCTGATTAATGATTTCAAAGATTATTTTAAGTTTCATAATCAGCCGGTATATGAGAATCCTTCACCGGGTAATAAAAAAGGCGGCATTACTACTCTGGAAGATAAGTCTCTCGGCTGTACGCAAAAGGGCGGACGCAGTACAGTGGTGGATGTTCTGGGATATGGTGAACGGGTGAGTGCTAAAGGGCTGAATCTTTTAAACGGGCCCGGTAATGATGCCGTAGCTTGTACCGTGCTGGCTGCGGCGGGCTGTCACATCGTGCTCTTTACCACCGGACGGGGTACTCCGCTGGGGACTGCTGTACCGACTGTTAAGATTGCTACGAATAGTGACTTATTTAAACGCAAGCAAAACTGGATGGATTTTGATGCAGGACAGCTGCTTACCGGCAAAACAATGGAAGAAGTAACGGAAGAGTTCTTTGACTATATTGTGGATGTTGCATCAGGTAAGGAAACCAAAGCGGAGAAAATGGGGTTTAGAGAGATTGCCATCTTCAAAACCGGCGTCACTTTATAGGAACGGCCGCCGATAAGCCCCCATCTGCGTTGTTGCCAGCCCTGTCGAAATCCTCAACGTACCAACACGTACGCCTCCGGTTTCCGCCAGGGCCGGCGCCTAGCAGCTGGAGACTTCTCGACGGCCTGAGCTGTCGGCAGTGGAGACGGGGAATGAGAGGACGGCTTAGTGCCGTTGGTGGTGGATAGCTCCCCTGCGGGGTGCACAACGATACACGGGGACGGTTCTCGTGTATCAGTTTGGGTAGCATGCGTTCCCTCACTTCGCTTAGCAGTTGAGCCTTCTCGATGGACTGGGCTTGTCGGCAATGGGAGACGGGGAACGGGCTTGTTGCAGTTGACGGTGGATAGCTCCCCTATGGGGTGCACTTTAGACCGGCTCTTTTTCCACTGGTAAGCTTTCCTTTCGGGGATATAATAAGCCGTCAGGTATTCTTAATTCCAATACTAAGAATAAACTGAAAAATTTAAAAAAATACTGCTAATGAGGCAGGAGAAATTAATAATAACCAGAATTATAGTTGGTGAACCGGTTTAGTAAACCGATTTATAAACCGAGATGGAGCGTGATCATAGTGATTCCGAAACTGAAAACGTTAGAAAAAATTATGGATTGTGGCCTGGTTGCTGTTGTTCGGGCTGAAAATGCCGAACAGGCGGTAAAAATTGCTGACGCCTGCATTAAAGGTGGCGTAGCCGGTATTGAAATAACCTTTACTGTTCCTGGTGCAGCCGATGTTATCAAAGGCTTAGCCGAAACCTATAAATCAGGTGAAATTATTATCGGTGCCGGTACGGTGCTCGATCCTGAGACTGCCCGGATTGCTATTTTAGCCGGAGCTCAGTATATTGTCAGCCCTTCGCTTAATGCCGATACCGTGCGGTTGTGTAACCGTTATCAAGTGCCTATCATGGCCGGTGCCATGACTATTAAAGAAATCGTTGAAGCTATGGAAGTTGGCGCCGACGTAATTAAAATTTTCCCTGGTGAATCAATGGGAGCCGGTTTTGTAAAAGCCGTTAAAGGTCCGTTGCCGCAGGCTCCGATGATGCCTACCGGCGGTGTCGGTCTGGATAATGTAGGCGAGTGGATTAAGGCTGGCTGCGTGGCTGTTGGCGTAGGTGGTAATCTGACTGGCGGAGCCAAAAAAGGCGACTACGAGTCTATTACTGAAATTGCGAAACAGTTTATTGCCAAGATTAAAGAAGCACGGGCTAAATAAATATCAATAACTTACATTCCAAATTTGAGAGGAGTTTTTTAGTAATGGCAAAGGTAGTATGCTTTGGAGAAATTATGCTTCGGTTGGCCCCTCCCGGTTATTCCCGTTTTGAGCAGGCAAGTTCGTTTGAAGCTGTTTACGGCGGCGGAGAAGCCAATGTGTGTGTATCATTAGCTAATTATGGTGAAGAAGCTCTTTTTGTAACTAAGGTGCCGGAGAATCCAATTGGCCAGACTGCAGTCAACGAAATGCGCCGCTATGGTGTAGATACTCGCTATATGATTCGCGGCGGTGAACGTTTAGGAATTTATTTTTGTGAAAAAGGTGCGTCCCAGCGCCCTTCCAAGGTAGTCTATGACCGCAAATACTCTTCCATATCCACAGCAACAAATGCTGATTTCAATTGGGAGGAAATTTTTGCCGGCGTTACCTGGTTCCACTTCACCGGCATTACTCCTGCCTTAGGTGACAGTGTTGCCGAAGCAGTGCTGGAAGCGTGCAAAGCAGCCAAAGCAGCAGGAATTACGGTCAGCTGCGATCTCAACTTCCGCAAGAATCTGTGGACGAGCGAAAAAGCCGGCAAGGTAATGGCTCAATATATGCCTTATGTGGATGTCTGCATTGCCAATGAAGAAGATGCGGAGAAAGTCTTTGGCATTAAAGCAACTGATACGGATATTGAAGGCGGCAAACTGAACCACGACGGCTACAAAGACGTTGCTAAGAAGCTGCAAGATAAGTTTGGTTTCAAAGCAGTGGCTATTACACTGCGGGGCAGTATTTCTGCCTCTGATAACAACTGGGCGGCTATGCTGTATAAAGATAACGAGTACTATTTCTCCCGCAACTATGCTATCCGTATTGTTGATCGCGTAGGCGGCGGGGACTCTTTTGGCGGCGGTCTGATTTATGGTATGCTGAACAACTACAGCAATCAGGATGCGCTGGAATTTGCTGTAGCTGCATCGTGCCTCAAACATACCATTGAAGGTGACCACAATCATGTATCCGTGGCTGAAGTAAAAACACTGATGGCCGGTGACGGATCAGGTCGGGTACAACGGTAAAGATAGGCTAACTGCTGCCGGGACTCTTGTGTTCCGGCGGCATTTATCTATCAATTGTAAGGAGGAAAGAAAATGAAAATTGCCCGCTTTTCCTATCAGGATCGTGAATTGTATGGCGTGGTGGACGGCGGCCAGGTAAACGTTATTGACGGAAATATTTTTGGCAGCTATACCATTACGGAAGAGTCGCTGCCGTTGACTGCTGTGAAAGTATTGGCACCTGTAAAACCCTCTAAAGTCATCGGTGTCGGTTTAAACTACCAGGCAGTTGCTAACGACAAAGGTGTCGAATTTCCTGCCGAGCCAATCCTGTTTTTGAAACCTCCATCTAGCATTATCGGTCCTGACGACAGTGTTATTTTATCTGAATTGGTGAAAAAACCTGTATTTGAAGTGGAACTGGCAGTTGTCATCGGCAAAAAAGCGAAGAATGTTACGGCAGAAACTGCTCTGGACTATTGTCTGGGGTATACTTTAGCCAATGACATAACAGCAAAGGACCACATGATTAAAGGGCAGCCTTGGGCAAAGGGAAAATCCTTCGATACATTTACTCCGGTAGGGCCCTTTATTGTAACGGGAATTGATCCTGAGAATACCGAAATATCGCTGCTCTTAAATGGCGAACAAAAGCAGCTCAGCAGTACGGCAGATATGATTTTCGGCGTTCGTCAGATAATTTCATTTGTATCTCAGGTTATGACGCTGGAACCGGGAGATCTTATTATTACCGGGACACCGCTGGGGGGTAGCGACTTTGCTGCCGGCGATGTATTCACATTAACGGGACCTGAACTTGGAACCATTACCAATCCTGTACGTTAGAACGGAGATTGTCTTATGCCCGTAACGATAAACGATGTTGCAGCCCGGGCAGGAGTGTCTAAGACCACTGTGTCTCACTACCTAAATGGCCGCTATGACAGCATGAGTAAGGAAACAAAAGAAAATATTGCCCAAGTCGTCGAGGAGCTTGGTTACCGGCCTAACGCGCTGGCACGCAGTCTGAAACAAAAGAAAACACATACCATTGGTGCTATTGTAGCCAATATTTTAAATCCTTTTTCTACCAGCATTATTCGTGGAGTTGAGGATTACTGCAATAAGCATGGCTTTAGCCTGATCTTATGCAATGCTGACGAAGATCCGGTCAAAGAGCGGGACTATTTGGAAGTATTGGCCGACAAGCAAGTGGATGGACTCATTATTAATACTACCGGACATAATAATGAGCTGGTTAAGTCCTTGAATCTTCACCTGCCGGTGGTGCTCATTGACCGGAAAGTCCCGGAGATCAATACCGATACCGTTACGGTAGACAGCAAGAAAGGTGTCCAACTGATGATTGATCACCTGATTAAGCTGGGGCACCGTGAAATTGCCTTTTTTACCATGCCTTATCAGGAGGTTAGTCCCCGTACCGAGCGTGTATTGGGTTATCGGCAAGCGTTGACCAGTCATGGTATTGCCTGCAAGCCGCACCTGCTTGTTGAAACTGGTCTTGATGAAGCGTCAGTAATTAGAGCAGTTCAAAATGTACTTGTCGCTCCAATGCAACCTGATGCCATTTTTGGCGCTAATAATCTCATGACTATGGCAGTAGTGAAGGCGCTGAAAAAAATGAACATTTCTATTCCTCAAGATATAGCGGTTGTCGGTTTTGATGACTGGGATTGGGCCGAACTCATCGATCCTCCGGTCACGGTAGTCAGTCAGCCAACTTATGCCATGGGGCAAGAAGCAGCAGCGCTGCTCATCAAACGGCTCAAGAGTAAAAAGACCAGCCGTAAACCGGCGGTTATCTTATTTAACCCCGAATTGATTATCCGAAAGTCTTGTGGTGAGTAGGTAATTTGGTACAAGTGCCTACTGCAATCTGCAGTAGGCACTTGCTTTGTTCCACATGGTGAAAAAAGTGGCTGCGACAGGAAATATGCGCAGGATTTTGCTTGCTAATGTGGTAATATTAGACCAAACGAACGGAATATAGTTCCGCATTGTGGAATTTGCAGAGAGGAAAAAATGGAAAAACGTAGCACAGACGTACAGTCCTTACAACGGGCTTTTGATATTTTAGAAACAATCGGTAATAGTACCAAAGGTGTATCGCTGCGTGAAATAACTGAGAAGACAGGACTGCCCAAAACAACGGTTTACCGCCTGCTGGGTAATTTGGAAAGCCGTGGTTATGTGCGTTGTACCAGCGGCGGTCATTATGAGCTGGGCTTAAAGCTGCTGATGATGAGCCAGCGGGTAGAACAGAAATTTCAGCTTAAACATGTGGCCCGGCCCATTATCCAGCAATTGAGAGATTACAGCGGTGAGACTGTTCACCTCGGTGTGCTGGAAAATAACCGAGTGATGTATATGGATTCGGTAGAAAGTCATCATCCGATTCGCCTGGTGGCTAGGGTGGGAGCTACTAATTCTATTCATTGTACATCGCTGGGGAAAGCACTGCTCATTAACCGGGATGATAAGGCAATAGCAAAAATACTCGATCTCCAGGTTATGGAGAAGCGTACTGCTTATACCATTACACATGCGAAAGCATTCCTTGCCCAAATGGCGGATGTCCGTAAGCTGGGGTATGCTTTGGATGATCAGGAAAGCGCTGAAGATTGCCGCTGTGTCGGTGCGCCAATTTACGACCATCAAGGGCAGGTGGTTGGTGCAATTAGCATTTCCGGGCCGGTATCTCGATTTTCGTTGACAATTATTCATACTTCTATCGCTCCTAAATTACTGCAGGCTACCAGGCAGATATCTCAGTTCCTGGGACTGATTGCTGAGTAAGCGGAGGTGTGATTTTTCATGATAAGTAAGGAGGTGACAGATGCTAGCAGCGGTATTTTTGTAAATATCTAAATTGCAGCCATTATTAATGGTAGAAGATAATAGGAGGAGAATAAATATGGATATCAGATATGGAGCTCATCCCGAAGACGCAAAGACGTATGACACAAGTCGGTTACGTCAGGAGTTTCTTATTCAAGAACTGTTTGTTCCTGGAAAGGTCAATATCGTATATAGTCATGTTGACCGTATGATTACAGGTGGCGCGGTTCCGACACAGCCTATTGCTCTCGAAGGCGGCAAAGAAATGGGCTCTGAATTCTTTTTGGAACGCAGAGAATTGGGTGTTATCAATATTGGTGGTCCTGGCACGGTAACGGTAGACGGTTCAGCCTATCCGATGGAGAAATACGATGGTTTGTATGTTGGCATGGGGTCCCGTGAAGTGGTTTTTGCCAGTGCTGATAGTGCCAATCCGGCCAAATTTTACTTTAACAGTGCTGCCGCTCACAAGACCTATCCAACTGTCAAAGTAGGTATCACCGAAGTACAGCCCACTCGTCTGGGTACGCAGGCTCAGTCTAATGACCGCACCATTTATAAATATTTTCACCCCCAAGGTGTTCAAAGCTGTCAGCTGGTAATGGGAATGACCGTTCTTGAACCAGGGAATATGTGGAATACCATGGCATGTCACACCCACGAAAGACGTATGGAAGTATACTTGTACTTCGAAATGCCGGCAGATGCAATCGTCTTTCATTATATGGGGAAACCCGATGAAACACGGCACATTGTAATGCGCAATGAAGAAGCGGTTATTTCTCCCAGCTGGTCTATTCATTCAGGCGTAGGTACATCCTGTTACCGATTTATCTGGGGAATGGCCGGAGAAAATCAGACCTTTAATGACATGGATGGAGTGGAAATGACTTATATTAAGTAAGTACGCGCTGCTTATTAAATTAGAGACAATACTCGCACTCAATAGGAGGCTTGGATTATCATACTAGAACAATTCTCATTAGCTGGCCGTAAAGCCATTGTAACGGGTGCCAGTCGCGGCCTGGGCGAAAGCATGGCTATTGGCCTTGCACAGGCAGGCGCGGACGTCCTCGTTGTAGCCAGTTCAGACAAAGTACACGAAACGGCTGCTAAAATCCGTGATTTAGGACGCGAGTCAGTAGCTATTCAAGCTGACCTGGGAAGTATTGAACCTATTCCCGTCATTATTAACGCTGCCTTGGAAAACTTCGGGAAGTTGGATATTTTGATTAATTGTGCCGGTATTATTCGACGTGCTCCTGCTGTTCATTTCAGTGAAAAAGACTGGGATGACGTCATGAACGTCAACCTTAAGTCGTTATTTTTCCTTTGTCAGGCAGCTGCCAGGGAAATGATGAAGCAGAAAAAAGGCAAAATTGTCAATATCGCCTCTTTGCTGTCTTTTCAAGGTGGAATCACTGTTCCTTCCTATACGGCATCAAAATCGGGCGTAGCCGGACTTACCAAAGCGCTGGCTAATGAATGGGCCCGGCATGGCATCAATGTTAATGCTATTGCTCCTGGGTATATGAATACGGACATGACAGACGAACTGCAAAAGGATTCGGACCGGGCATCGTCAATTCTGGAGCGTATTCCTCAGGGGCGATGGGGAACCCCGGAAGATATGCAAGGTACAGCAATATTTCTCGCCTCTGAGGCCGCCAATTATCTGCAAGGTCAAGTCATTGCAGTCGATGGCGGCTGGATGGGCCGGTAGCATTTTAAACTTCCAGAGGTTTAACAAGGGAGCCTGACCCGGTTAGGGGAGGCTCCCTTGTATTTGTACTATGTTGGTTGACAAAGAGTTTTGTAGCAAACTATAATGTGGATATGGATTTTTTGTAATATAAGGCCAAAATGTACACTGTTTCTGTTTGGGAGGTTGAATGATGCAAGACAATTGTAGTTCTGTGCAAATACATAATCTTCTCGTATACCGTAATTTACTTACAAATAAGTTGATTAACAGCATGCAGCATGTGCTGGACGGTAAGGACGATGAGGAGCTGATCTACGAGTTATATGCTGGTCTCATTAGCGAGGCTGAAAAGATTGGCTTGCAAGGAAACCTCTGGCAAAGTTATATTGTTTACTTAATTTCCCGTGATGAAAACGTATTTAGTACTACGGTGGAAAAAAATCGAGGTCGAATTGGTACTGGTCTGAGACGTGCTGTTATTCACGATTTAGCCTTGCTACGCCAATTTTTGCAGTTTGACAGCGCGGTATTGCGTAACAGCAGTTTGATTCGTGGTTTTATTCCTACTGAGACGGATGAGTACCAGAGCTGTGCTGCTTTGATGGACTTATTTAATATCCAGGCTATTGCTGAGAATTCACTGGAAGAGGTAGCGGATAAACTAATTGCTTATTATCTGCAGCATGGTTGTGGTAAGGTGGCTGGTTATGCAGCTTTCCGCTGGGATGATAAAACGGGGCTTATCGGAATAAAAGACCGCGATCGGATTAGTCTTGATGAGCTTGTTGGTTATGAGAGACAAAAGAAAGTGCTGATGAAGAATACAGAAGCCTTCCTTGCTAACAAACCTGCCAATAACGTTCTGCTGGTTGGTGCCAGAGGTACTGGTAAATCCTCATCCGTAAAAGCCCTTGCCAATTGTTATTTTAAGGAGGGGCTGCGACTGGTGGAAGTTCAGCGGCACCAGTTTCAATCCTTGCACAAGATTATCAGTGAACTTCGGGACCGGAGTCAGCGGTTTATTGTTTTCCTAGATGATCTCTCTTTTGAAGAGTCAGAAACAGAATACAAATTTTTGAAATCAGTTATTGAGGGCAGTCTGGAGTCGCGGCCAGACAATGTATTGCTATATGCAACCTCTAATCGGCGTCATCTCATTCGCGAAAGCTGGTCGGACCGGGCGGATGCTGAAGATATTCACTCTGCTGACTCAGTACACGAAAAAATATCACTGTCTGACCGCTTCGGCATTACACTGACCTATCCTGCACCTGATCAAAAGGATTATCTCCATATAGTAGAAACACTGGCGAAGCAGCATGCCATTGCTTTGCCGGTTGATGAACTCAAAAAACAAGCTCTTCGATGGGAGTTATCCCATTCGGGAAGGTCCGGCAGAGTAGCACAGCAGTTCGTAAAACATATTATTGGTAGTAACTTAAGTTAACTATAAAGGGCTTATTTTGAAAGGGGATATTACTATGGCTAAGTTGTATTATGATTTGGATGCAAATTGGGATGTAATTCAGGACAAGAAAATCGCGGTTATCGGTTATGGCAGCCAGGGGCATGCTCATGCGCTTAACATGCATGACTATGGGCTCGACGTTACAGTAGGCTTATATGCAGGCAGTAAGTCTTGGGAAAAGGCTCAAAGTGAAGGTTTAAAGGTGGCAGTGGTTAGTGACGCTGTTGCCGGTGCGGATATTGTTATGATCCTCATTCCCGATGAAAAACAAGGCCAGGTGTACCGGGACTATATTGCACCTAATCTCAAACCGGGTGCGGCTTTAGTTTTTGCTCATGGTTTTAGCATTCATTTTAATCAAATTGTACCACCCGAGAATGTAGACGTCTTTATGGTTGCTCCCAAAGGACCGGGACATCTGGTGCGCCGCGAATACCAAAACGGTAAAGGTGTACCTTGCCTCATGGCTGTCCACCAAAACTTTACCGGTAATGCCCAGGAGCTTGCGCTAGCCTATGCTCGTGGCATTGGCGGCACTCGTGCCGGTGTATTGCCGACAACCTTTAAGGAAGAAACCGAAACAGATCTGTTTGGTGAACAGGCAGTACTGTGCGGCGGCGTTACCGAGTTGATCAAAGCTGGTTTTGAGACACTGGTAGAAGCAGGTTATCAGCCGGAATCGGCTTATTTTGAGTGTATGCATGAAATGAAGCTTATCGTAGACTTGCTGTACGAAGGCGGCCTGGCAAACATGCGTTATTCCATCAGCGACACAGCGGAATTTGGCGACTATCAGATTGGCAAACGGATCATTACGGATGCAACCCGTGCTGAAATGAAAAAAGTACTGACCGAAATCCAAAACGGTGAATTTGCGAAACAGTGGATGCTGGAAAACCAGGTGAACAGACCTTCCTTTAATGCCATCCGCCGCCGTGAAGCTGAACATTCTATCGAAAAAGTCGGGAAAGAACTACGGGCGATGATGCCTTGGCTTAAGAAATAAATATAACATGATGAGGCCTATTACAGCAGGAGTTGATCCTGTTGTAATAGGCCTTCGTGTTGTTGATAGGGCTTACTTTTTCAGTTGGTTAACAAGTTCCTGGGCGTAGTCCTGACGAACTTTACCTTCCTTGACCATAGCCTTTACTACCTGGTCGAGAATGTCAGGTGTGGCACCTGCGGCCACTGCTACATTTCTGGCATGCAGTGACATGTGGCCGCGCTGAATTCCTTCGGTAGCCAAGGCTCTAAGCGCAGCCAGATTCTGTGCCAGACCGGTTGCAGCAATGATTTCAGCCAGTTCAACAGCTGATTGGACTCCCAGGATTTTTACAGCCAGTCTGGCAATAGGATGTACCTTGGTGGCTCCGCCGACCAGTCCTACTGCCATAGGAACTTCGATGGTTCCAGCTAAGTCTCCATCGCTGTTTTTCTCCCAGGTGGTCAAGGAGGTGTAATGGCCGTTTCGTGCGGCATAGGCATGGGCACCTGCTTCAATTGCCCGTGTATCATTACCGGTGGCGGTAACAACCGGAATGATGCCATTCATGATCCCTTTGTTGTGCGTTGCAGCCCGGTACGGATCGACGGCCGCAAAGGTATAAGCCCAGACAATACCGTCGACTACTGCTTCCCCACCAAGTGCGACTTTGTCGATAACAGTACGTACACGAACCAGCCGTTTGTCAGCCAAGTTAGACAGAATACGCAGATAGACTTTGCCGCCGGTAAGCTCTTCCATATGTGGTGCCAATGCTTCAGCCATGGTGTTTACCGTATTGGCTCCCATCGCATCACGGGTATCGGCAATAAGATGCACAACAAGCATAACGCCTAGCGGGGAAGGAATAATGTGCACTTCCAAGTCTTTCATCCCGCCGCCCAAGCTGATTAACATGGGGTCTTTGGCATTAGCGATCTCGATTAGCCGTTCACGGGCTTCAAAAATTCTGAACCGTGCCGCATACGGATCAGCTACATTTACGATCTGAATTTGAGCGCGCATGATGGGACCGGTATTGCTGGCGAAGAAGCCGCCTTTTACGCGCGCCATACGGGCAGCGTTGCTGGCAGCAGCTACGACTGAGGGTTCCTCAACTGCCATAGGGATAAGATAATCCTTACCGTTAACCGTAAAGTTTACAGCTACACCCATCGGCAGCGGTAAGGTCGAGAAGACATTTTCGATCATGTGGTCTGCGGCATGGATATCAAGTGCACCCGTCTTGCTTAATAGTTCTACATCTTCTGCAGTCAGATCACTAAATTTGGCTACCTCGGCCAAACGCTGCTGGGGTGAAAGTTTATAGAACCCTTTAAATTCACTTGTTTTCATAATTGTTAAACCTCCTAGTTATAAACTTTTAACATATGCCCGTTTACGCTGAGCGGTATTGTCTGGTCAATCATACGGGCGACATTTACCAATTTAGAGAAATCAATGCCTGTTTCGACATCCATTTGATGGAGCATATTCACCAAATCTTCTGTAGCAATATTGCCTGCCGCCCCTGGTGCAAAGGGACAACCGCCAAGGCCGCCAATGGAAGCCTCGTATTTGGTGATGCCCATATTGAGAGCGGTCAAAATGCTTGCCAGCCCCATACCGCAGGTATCGTGAAGGTGGAGAATAAAATCGACATGAGGAAATCTGGGCATAAGATAGTTCAGTAACTTTTCCACCTGCAGCGGATGAGCTTTGCCTACCGTATCTCCTAAAGCAACCTCAGCAGCCGCTCCTGCCAGCAGCCCTGCCTCAACGACATGCGCTACTTTCTCCGGTTCTACTTTTCCCGCAAAGGGACAGACGAAGGAGGTAGCGACTACCAGGCGTACGGGAAGATGCCGGCTTATTTCACAGACCTTTTTTAAGGCTGCTAAGGAATCGGCAATGGTTTGATTGGTATTTTCCAGATTATGCTTTTCACTTGCCGAGACTACAAAGGTGATTTCATCGGCACCTAATTCGATCGCTTTAGCAGCACCGAACAAATTTGGCGCCAAGGCAACAGCCGTTACTTTTCCGGCATATTTTTGTTTTACTGTTTGCAATACCGTTGCGGCATCAGCCATTTGCGGAATGGATTTAGGGTGAACAAAAGAGGTTACCTCAATCTTCTTCATTCCTGCATCAATTAAACCGTCAATAATCGCTAACTTCGTTTCGGTAGGGATCCAGGTCTTAATATTTTGCAGCCCGTCGCGGGGACCGACGTCAGTAATGCTTACTTTCTTAGGCAGATTCATAGGACACCTCAAATTTTTGTATATTCGTTAGTCTCGAGTGAGTAGGTTTACTTAATGCCGAATAATGTTAGTACCAAATAACCCGATGCATAGTAGGTCATATATTGCACACCTGTATGAATTCCAAAATACCGGTTTAAAATACCGCCTAGAATGGCGATGGTAATGGAAATCGCTATTCCAACAACACCGGCCTCATAGTAGGACAATACAATAATTAGTCCGGTAAACATACTGATGATGGCCTCCTGACTAACCTTTTGCAACACCCATACACTTGCTTTTCTGGCATAATTCATTGAGAAGGGATAAGCTACTAATGAAGCGACCATAACTCCGATAAAGCCATACAGCAAAAATTGATAAGGTGCCAGCAGATTATGCAAATTGTGGACCGGCTGCGAGGTAAATACCGGAGGAGCATTGAATAAAGGCGCTGCCGGGCCAAGTGCCATGGGACTGAGTGGAATGCCAAAGGCCATTAGGGGAATTACGGTCTCTGCAATATAGGTGGCCTCGGTAACCCCGTTCATGGCTGCTAAAGAGGTAGTTAACCGTTGATAAAGACTCTTGACGCGGGATGAAATAATTTCGCCAGCCATTACTGTCATTCCAACTGGGCTAAAGGTGAAAGTAAGTGAGGCGATAGCGGCGGCTGCCGCCGTATATAATTTTTGTTCACCTGTTAAGACATGCAGCGGATTAGGAAAGTAACCCTTCCAGCTTTTAAGTTCCGGAGCCAGCCAGAATTCCCGGGGCTGACTGCGCAGCAAAAGGTGGCGTGACACTGGCGAAAGCAGCGTCACCAGATCAGCAAACATTGGCCCGATAGCAATTCCTAAAAAGATACTGATAAAAACGCTTTTACCCAGTGCGGCAATAGCCATTTTATTTAATCCCTGCATCAGGAAAGCGAAGGGGATCAACACAAAGATACTGGCCCACCGCCCATTGGAGGTATAAGCGATGATTACCGCGGCAATAGTAAAAATGATCGGTGCCCAGGATTTTACTGCTTCAGCATAGGGAGCCAGTAAGGAAGCAAATCCTACGGAGATCGGCAATGCCACAAAAGCGGCAATGATGGAACCGGAGATCATCTTGCGCAAAGCAATATGGGGAACGCCCAGCCGCCGCAGCACACTGGCATCCTGCAGCATTGGCACGGCCATGGTATCACCGGGTACGCCCATTAAAGCAGTGGGAATAGCATGAGTCATATGTTTGGAAACAGCAGCGGCAATGAACCAGGCAAATACGGCTACCGGAGGAAAGCCAAGCAAAATAATCAGCAAGGTAAGTGGTGCAATCGTAGCTGTTTCGTCAGTTCCGGAGATCAGTCCAATACCGGAAAAAATGATTCCGCCAGCCAAAGCGGCTCCAAGGCCCCACAGCAGTTCGTTAAAAAATAGCGCATCCATGTTATTCACCTACCTTGTGATCAACACTTTTTTTGGCAAAGAGATCGTAGATTTGCAAATCCTTCATTTCTTTCACGATTTTGGGACCAACCGTCTTTAACTCTTCTGCTTCTCTTTCCCGATCGATATTCAGTTCATCCAATACGGCATTGCGATCAGCCTCTGAAAAGTCGTTTTCATTTAGAATTCTCTTTGGCTTAAATAAGTTTGCCGATATGATAGCGGAAAACAAGCAGCCCGAAATACCGATCAACAAGGCATAGGCAGTCATCAGATTCGCTGGCAGCTGGGGGAAATGGGACTGAAGATAATTTAGGCCGAGAATATAACAGCTAAGACTAATCAGGATGCCAATAATCATTGCAATGGCAAGATGTTTTAGATCCACCGTATCTCCCCACACATCAGCGAAAGGTTTTTTGCGCACACCGAATTCCTCCGACAATACAATCACACTCCTTTTATTGAATTATTTGTTCATTCTGTATTATTGCAAAATTCATGCCAAGTAGATATGCAGGCGCTGCTCCCTGACTTTGCTATAGGCAAGGCTCGTGTTTTAGCACTCTGTCATGAAAGCTGTATACCAGGGAAATAAAACAAGGTATTCTTTGTGAGAATACCTTGTTTACTGTGTATACATTTGTTTACCTTGGCTACATATAACCATATTTTTTCAGTTTTTTATAAAAGGCGCGCCTGCTTATACCGATCATTTTCATGGCGGCACTTTTATTATTATTACAGGCAAGCAAGGACTGCTTAATTAATTCTCTTTCGGTAAGCTGTTGGGTTTCTCGTAAGGAAGCCATATCAATCAATTTTTTTACGCCTGGCTTTACAATTTTCTCTGTAATTTCCTCGCTTAGGTGGGCCGGCAGGTGGTCGAGCTGAATCTCTTGCTCACTGCACATAATCACAGCGTACTCAATACAGTTTTGCAATTCCCGAACATTGCCAGGCCAATCATGAAGGTAGAAAAATCGCAATACTTCCGGTGAAAGGACTAGATTCTTATTGTATTTGCTATTGTTTTGTAACAGAAAATGCTGAGCCAACAGCCCAATATCATCTCCCCGCTCGCGCAGCGGCGGAATGTGAATGGAGACAACATTTAACCGGTAATATAAATCATTGCGAAATTGGCCTTGCTTCACCATTTGCTCCAAAGAACGATTGGTTGCTGCTATTATTCGTACGTTAATGGGGATATTCTGATTTCGTCCAATTTTTTCAATTTCTTTTTCTTGCAATACCCTAAGAAGCTTGGACTGCATAACGGGCGACATATCACCTATTTCATCAAGAAATATAGTTCCGCTGTCAGCCAATTCGAATTTACCAAGCTTTCCTCCCTTTTTAGCACCCGTAAAAGATCCTTCTTCAAAGCCGAAAAGCTCACTTTCTAATAAGCTTTCGGGAATGGCGGCGCAGTTTACACTGATAAGGGGCTTAGCATTCCTTTTACTGGTTTGGTGAATGGTTTTGGCAATTACTTCCTTACCAACACCATTTTCCCCTCTGATCAAGACTGGTGCATCCGTTTTAGCAACAATCATCGATTGGGACAGTGATTTGAGAAAAGCCGGATGCTTACCGATAATAGTGCGGTCAGCTAATTGGGCGTGTTCTTCCAGTTGAGTGCGAAAATATTCGGCCAGTCCTTGTGCTTTATCAAGAGCTTGGCTCAATTTCTTTGTTTCTGTAACATCCCGAAAGACGGAAACAACAGCAACGAGCTGACCATTCCGCTTAATCGGAGATATATTTACGACCACATGATGATTAATTGATTTGATATGAACCGATTTCCCCAAAATAGGTTCACCTGTTTCCAATACTTCCAGAACAGTTGCTCCAGGCTCAACTTTTTGTAATTGTTTTCCGAGGACGCTATGTTTGGCAACTCCCAGTATGCTGGAATATGCTTCATTGACATAAAAAATGCGGCCACTATGATCAACGGCGATGATGCATTCGTGAAATTTATCGATAATTTGTCCCAGAACCCAGTTATCACAAGTAGCGTGCAGATAAGCTAGTAGTTCTCTTTCTACGCTGCCCGTTTCTTGTCCCTGCTCATTTTTAACTAAAACCAGGGGAGAGAGGTGGGCAATAGCTGTAGGGCTAAGGCTGGCTATATCACAGCTATCGTTAATAAAGGACAATGGAGAAGGTTGATCTGGTGGTTTATGTACAGTCATAATATCGGAAATCTTCATGCTGTTTTCCTCCTCGCTGCTGCTCTCGATACTCTCATCCTTCACGATACGTTACGTCGCTAACCCTGTCAAGCAACATCAGGCAGAGAAAAAAGCAGCGGCAGGAATGGTGATAATGTTATAATGAAGTTAAATGGCATTGTGTAATGGGATAAGATAGATAAGAGGGGGATTTACCTTGACGATAGATCGGTTTCAACAAGCTGCTGAGAAAGAAAAATATGTTCACTCCGTATTTACTGCTATTGCCCATCGGTACGACCTGCTCAATACAGCGCTTAGCTTTAATCAGGACAAGTATTGGCGGCGTTTTGCCGTCCGTCAGGCAGGCTTGCCGGCAGGCGGTCAGGCTCTTGATGTGTGCTGCGGTACGGCCATGCTTACTCTTGAACTTGCCAGGTCAGTAGAAAAAGTCAAGGTGACAGGTTTGGATTTTTGTGAGGAAATGCTAGCTGTGGGACGGGGGAATATAGCTAAGTCAAATTGCTGCGAAGCCATTGAATTGGTTCAAGGTAATGCACTAGCACTTCCTTTTGCTGATAATACGTTTGATTGTGCTACTATTGGTTTTGCTTTGCGTAACGTGCCTGATATAAAACAGACCATTGCCGAGATGCAGCGGGTGGTTAAACCAGGCGGCCGGGTTGTATCACTGGAACTTGCCAAACCGAGTGCCCCTGTATTTAAGCAGTTATACTATCTATACTTTGAACAAATACTGCCTCTCCTGGGCAAACTGGGCGTGGGCTTTGACGGTCCATACCGATGGCTGCCTGAGTCACTGAGACGTTTTCCCCACCAGTCGGTTATTTGTGACTACTTTACGGAAGTGGGATTGAAACAAGCCTGTTATCATGAGTTAACGGGTGGAATTGCGGCCGTACATGTAGGAGTAAAATAATAGAAAAGCAGGCCATCTGCTAAAGGCAGATGACCTGCAGTTTGTTAATCATTCAATTGGAAGACCATATTTACATCTGCACTTAACGATAGTGTTCCAGCGCTAATGGGAGTAGAAGAAGACATGTCTGCTTTATACATGCGGACGTTTTCGCTCAGCGGGGAAGAATAGCCGTTGAGGTTGACTGAGGTAGCCCGCCCCAGTGACCCGCCGAGAGTTTCTGCAATCAGGGAGGCTTTGTGTTTGCCGTCTAATATGGCTTTAGCCAGTAATTGATCTTTCAGACTGCTTTCATCATTGACGGCAAAACGCAAGCCATTAATTTGATTGGCTCCTGCTTTTGAAGATACGTCAATGACCTGTGAAATCTGGGTAAAGTCAGTTACCCTGACAGTAATGGTATTTTGTACCCGGTAACCGGCGATGACTGCAGGCTCATCATTTTTAGTATCTTGTTTGTACTGAGGCTGCACAGAAAAACCGGCAGTTTGCACTTGATCTTTGTTGATGCCAAGTGATTCGACAGCAGTGTAAATTCGATTCATGGTAGTGTCATTCTCGGTTTTCGCTTTGGCCACATCAGAGGCGGTAGTGATTATGCCCAGTGAGATATACGCTGTATCAGGTACAACAGCCATTTCCGCATGGCCGGTAACCGTGACGGACGGTTGTTCAGCTTGCTCGGCGGCAGCCTGGGCTGCAGTGGTAAACAATAACGTAATGGCAAATAAACTGGCAATTAGTCTTTTCATTGATAATTCTCCTTTGTTATTATGTACTTCCTATACTATAACGCGTGCTGCTTTAAAAGGTAACGGATAAAATAAAGTTGTTCATATTACTTTTAAGAATGCATAAAAATAAGAGTTGTGTTCCTGTTTGTTTCTTACAAAAATACACTTGACTTTATCATTCAAGCTGTTATAATCGAAAATAAGTTTACAACAAAACACAATGACAGAGAAGCTAAATGCTGTGTTTTGCAGAGAGCCGGCGGTTGGTGTGAGCCGGTAAGCAGGCAGGCGGTTCCGCTCTGGAGTGGCTGATGATGAATCAAGACGGGTCCGCCCGATAAAGCGGATAAAGCTGGCCGTATGGCAATTTGGGTGGCAACGCGGGAATAACCTCTCGTCCCTTGTGGGATGTGAGGTTTTTGTGTTTTTGCTCTAGCCTCGCCCCAATTGCTGGGGAGAGGCTTTTTGTTTTTCTAAATAATAGGGAGTGAACTTTATGACAACTAACAAGACACGGGTACATAATTTTAATGCCGGACCGGCAGCACTTCCCCTGGAGGTATTAGAGCAAGTCCAGGCGGAACTGATTAATTTTGGCGGAACAGGCATGTCCATTCTTGAGATGAGTCATCGCAGCCAGGAATATGAAGTGGTACACAATCAGGCCAAGTCGCTGTTGAAAGAGTTGTTGGCACTGCCGCCCGAGTATGAGGTGCTATTTTTGCAAGGCGGGGCCAGCCTGCAGTTTGCTATGATACCCATGAATTTTTTGCCGCCAGGTAAAAAGGCAGCTTATGTAATGACTGGCGTCTGGTCGGAAAAGGCTTATGATGAAGCAGCCAAGGTGGGGGAAGTATTTGTAGCTGCCAGTACGAAGGAGGATAATTACAGCCGGATACCTGCGCTCCAGGAGTTGGCTTATGGTGCAGACAGTGCCTATTTGCATATTACTTCTAACAATACTATTTTCGGCACCCAATGGAACGAATTTCCTGATACCGGAAAGGTACCCTTACTCGCCGATATGTCCAGTGATATCTTGTCACAGCCCTTTGATGCAAGTAAATTTAGCCTGATTTATGCGGGAGCACAAAAGAATCTCGGTCCTGCCGGTGTGACAATTGTTATTATTCGCAAGGATTTGCTGGAGCAGGCCAATAAGAATGTACTTACCATGCTTCGTTACAATACTTATGCCAAAGAAAACTCCTTATATAATACGCCGCCAACTTTTAGTATCTATATGGTCAATTTAGTTTTGAACTGGCTTAAAAAACAAGGTGGACTGGAAGCTGTCTATCGGCATAACCAGCAAAAAGCAGCTGTCATTTACGATGCAATTGACAGCAGTAATGGTTTTTACAGCGGCCATGCTCAAAATGGCAGCCGCTCGCTAATGAATATTACCTTTCGTTTAGCTAATGCCGACTTAGAGAAAAAGTTTTTACAGGCAGCTAAGCAAGCTAACTTTGTGGGCCTGGCAGGGCATCGCCTGGTAGGTGGTTGCAGGGCTTCGGCTTATAATGCGGTGCCCTATGACTCTTGCCTAGCCTTAAAAGAGTTGATGGAGAAGTTCCGCAAAGAAAATTCCTAAGCAGATGTTTGATACAACCTATTAAGGTGTACCAAAAGTCAAGCTAGCTACACTTTAACAGGTTAATAGGAGCTGACATAATGGCTGTAACCAGGTTTATTTTAGTACGCCATGGTGAAACTGCCTGGAATAGGGAGGGCCGTTATCAGGGGCAAATGGATATACCTCTCAATCCGTTGGGGATGGAGAAGGGCAGAAAGGTAGCAGAGGCCCTCAAGGATGTGCCTATTGACAGTTGTTATGCAAGTCCCTTAGCGCGATCCTTTGATACAGCCACTATGTGTGCTAAGCTGCACGGTCTGCCTGTGCATAAAGATGAAAGGCTGTTAGAAATCAACCATGGCCAATGGGAAGGCTTGCTTGCCTCTGATGTTAAGGAACGCTATCCCGAATTGCTGGCCAAGTGGCACACTACCGTAACGAACGTAGTCATGCCAGGCGGCGAAGATATTGAAGCTGTACGGCGGCGTTCTATGACTGCCTTGCAGGATTACGCTGAAAAACACGTGGGACAGACTCTGCTGGTAGTGGCCCACGATGCAGTCAATAAGGCTGTATTATGTGATATTTTAGATATTGACCTGACTCATTTCTGGCAGATGAAGCAGGATAATACCTGTATTAATGTTTTGGAATACCAAGATGGTAAATGGCGTCTGGTATTGATGAATTCTACGGTGCATTTAGGTTTTCTCTTCAGCGGAATTGAACAGAAAGGCCTGTAAGTTCAGGCAATGATAGGATCAGCTTATTGCAGGCTGGTCCTGCTGTTTTTTACCTTATAAGACTGTATTTACCAATTGCGCTGGAACGCAAAGCGGTTGTTGCAGGATTTGGTGAATCCAAACAGAAAGAATGAATTAGATATTGCCTATTGGTATAACACTAACCAAAGACGCTTCTTTCTTGGACTGCTCAGGCTAGTCTGTATCAGTGGGAGTAGTGATTTCATTATGCTCTACCTGCTCGATCTGCACAGCAATGCCTCCGATGGCTGGAGCCAGCAGGTTAAAAATCGCACAGTAGGCCATTGCTCCCAATCCTGAACATAAGCCAAACAGTAAACCCAAAAAGGCCCCGCCTAAAACACTTAAGGTATCTTTTTCTACTATGCCGAGAATAATTCCGGCTAGGCCGAAAAATGTTGTGCCGGCGAGGAAAAACACCCGAAAAATGGTCCAAGGAGAAATACGGATAATTACCTGGTTGTACATACGGCTCACCCCTTATCAATAGGAGGATGATTTTGATGACCAAACATGTTTATGACATCGCTATCGTTGGCGGCGGTCCGGCCGGACTGTCGGCTGCACTTACCGGACGTATCCGCAAAAAGGATATTGTGCTGTTTGAGCGCTCAGATTTTAGCCCTAAATTACAAAAGGCCCATGTTGTCGATAACTATATCGGCATGCCGCAAATTACCGGCAAAGGAATGATGCAGACTTTTGCAGCTCACTGCCTGGCGCATGAACCGGTAGTGGTGAAAGACAAGATTGTGAATATTTTCCCGGGAGATCCTTTTACGTTAGTTACACCTGGTGATGTCTATGAGGCCAAGACCGTTATTATTGCCACTGGTGTAGTGGCAACGGCTTTGTTTGGCGGGGAAAAAGAGTTTCTGGGACGTGGTGTTAGTTATTGTGCTACTTGCGATGGAATGTTCTATCAGGATAAGGATGTAGCAGTGATTTCGTATACTCCTGAAGGTGAGCATGAGACGGGATATTTGGGTGAACTATGCCGCAATGTGTATTACATTCCTCAATATAAGGCAGATTTGCCGGCAATGAGGTCTAATATTAAAGTTATGTCCGGAATACAGCCTAAGAGCATTGCCGGTGATACAACGGTGGAAAAATTAGTTACTGACAAAGAGGATCTAAAGGTAGATGGCGTATTTATCATGCGTCAGTCTGATCCGGTAGAAAATTTATTGCCTGATTTGGAACTGGATGGAGAGGTAATCAAAGTTAACCGCGATATGTCAACTAATTTGCCTGGTGTCTTTGCGGCCGGGGACTGTACAGGTAAACCATGGCAAATCGCTAAGGCAACAGGCGAAGGCCTGGTAGCAGTATTAAGTGCTATCTCTTATCTCGACAAAGCTGCCAGAGTAGAGCAAAAGTAAATAGCAGTGCAATGTATCCAAATATGGGGTATAAGGTCGAAACAAGGTTGGAAAAGCCAATTTGGCTGAATAACAGGCTCGCTGTTGCTGTGCTCAAAAGACAGGCCCAAAAAGGGATTCCTGTAACTGATTGCAGCTTTACTGTGCAGCCATACAGGCTTGCCATGGCTGTGCTGAACATGGCTTTGATAAGCATGGCAGCATAGCTTAGATGGTTAAAGTTATGCTGGGAATTGGATACATAGAGCATGGGAACTTCAAA
>Ga0366757_1008_pt1 | contig 27341 bp, 24 predicted proteins | sample TotcelHN113001K6_FD_207061 | JGI IMG/M metagenome (GOLD analysis project Ga0366757, IMG submission 207061) | Enriched cells from coal bed in the Powder River Basin, Montana, United States - Total cells N11 rep1 HSBNCT.N11.300.1.K6 ... | reverse complement strand
AGAAAAACTCCTGGGTTTTAAAGGCGATCAGTTCCGTCAGGTGGTACTCTTGCCGCAAGGTGATTTCCGCAAACTGCTGTTAGCCGGCTCGAAAGAGCGGCAGGATATTATGCAGATGCTGTTTAGAACGGAATTGTACCGTTTAATCGAGGATAAGCTGCGCGATAAGCATGGGGCACTAAAAGAACAAGGCCAGCAACTGCTCAGCCAAATTCAATATGTATTAGCTACTGCTCAGGCCGCTAACCGGGAAGAATTGGCTCAGTTAATTGAGGGAAATCGCCAGGAACAGCAACTTGTCAGTTTACAGACTACTGAAGCCAGGCATCTGGTTGAACAAGCCCAGACTGCTCTTACGCAAGGCCGAGTGGATCAGGAACGTCTGAATGAGCGGCAAGCGGCTCAAGATAAATTAAAACAGGAAGAACAACTGATTCCCATTGTAGAGCAAAAGCGAAACGAGCTGGTAAAAGCCAAGCAAGCCTCCAGCTTATTAGATCTGGAAGCTAACTTGCGCCAAATAGAAACTGATTATACACTGGCCGAACAAAAAGTGGCAGACCAGCGGGTAAAAGCTGCTGCAGCTAAAATTAACTATGACACTGCTTTTGCTGCACTGGAAGAAGAAAATAAGCGGGATGTGCAGCGAAAAGAGGCAGCGGCAACAAGACTTTACCTTGACAGTCTGGCTGACAAGTCACAGGCTTTAACTACTGCAAGAGAGCAGGTTCAGCTTGCTGAGCAGGCGGCCATAAGCTGCAAAAAAATCCACATTGATGCTGTTCAGCAAATGGAGACCTTAGACAGCAAACTGGCGGAATTGGGTCTTCAATACGAACAGCTGCAGGCCGAAGCAGCTCAGACCGGCATACGCAAGGCTGAGCTGGAGAAGCACCTTCGCCACCGGGATGAACGGTGCAAGTTAGAGGATAACCGATTAAAAGAAAAAGCCTGCCGCGAACGGCTGGACAAGCTTGAAGCCATATATCAGCAAAAAAATGAACAGTATACCGGTGCAAAGCTACTATTGGCAGCTTTGCAGCATGACTGGCATCAGGGGCAAGCCGCTATTTTGGCAGCAAGCTTACAGCTTAATCAGCCCTGCCCGGTGTGTGGATCAACCAACCACCCTGAAAAAGCCCGCCCGGCCGGTCAACTTCCGACAGAAGAAGATATTCGGGCTCAGCAAGAACGGTGTGACAAGGTGGAGCAGGAAAGAGACGGCGCCTTGCAAGCCGTCCATACCTGCCGGGCTGAAGGTGAGGCTTTACTGCAGTTGACAGCCGCCGGTGAGCTTGAGCTGCAGGGACTGGCAAATGAGCCTCTTGCCAGTTTTGTGCAGGCTGTTGCGGTGGCGCAAAGCGCTTATGCTCAGGCTGAGCAGGCGGCGAAGCGGGCACTTGTAAGTAAAGAACAATTGGACAAGCTAATGGAGCAGAAGCAAAGGCTGACTGCACAAATTAGTCAGGCTGAAACAGCGTATCGCCAGGCCTTCAGCAACGATCAGGCTGCGAAGGCAGTATTGAGCGAACGCCAAGCGGCACTGCCGTCACAATACCGTGACGAACAAGTATTGACTCAGGCCAGGTTGGCGGCAGCACAAGAAGTACAGGAGCTGGATAAACGCTTAGCAGAGGCGCAGCAGGCTGCAGACAGTGCAGGTAAAACGCTGGCTTCAGCTCAGGCTACATTGGAAAACTTGCTGGAACATTGTAAGGTCCAGGGCGAAAAGGTAGCGGTAGTCAGAAAACAGTTTAGTGAACGCATGACACAGGCCGGTTTTGCTACTATACAAGAATATGGAGCTGCCCGGAAAACTCCTGCAACAATAGCGGAACTGGAAAAAAGAATTGCTGATTTCGATCATCGTCTGGCGGCAGCCAGGGAGCGCTGGCTGCGGGCCGATTCCAATGCCCAGGAAATTGCGGTACCTGATGTAGCGTCCCTGGAAGCTCAACTAGCGGCATGCAACGAGCGTTATGGCGTAGTCATCGGCCGGTTTAATCAACTGAATGAACTAATTAAGCAGCAGGAAAAATGGCTGTCTGACTTGCTGCAGTTGGAGCAAGAGCAGACTAGGATTCATGCAAAATATCAGATTATGGCCAGCCTCTTTGATATTGCCTCAGGGAAAGATACTGGGGTCACCTTTGAGCGGTTTGTATTAGGTGCCCTATTGGATGAGGTAGCACTGGCGGCTAATGCCAGGCTGAAGAGCATGAGCCGCAACCGGTACATGCTGCAGCGCAAAACAAGCCGGGAAGATAAACGAACGTTGTCGGGACTGGATTTGGAAGTATACGATAATTATACCGGTTTTGCACGGCAGGCTAATACCTTATCAGGCGGTGAAACCTTCCTTGCATCGCTGTCGCTGGCCCTCGGCCTGGCAGATGTGGTACAGGCTTATGCCGGCGGCATCCACCTGGATACCATCTTTGTCGATGAAGGCTTTGGCACACTTGATCCGGAAACTTTGGATTTTGCCATTAAGGCCTTGCTGGAATTGCAGCAAGGCGGACGGTTAGTGGGAATTATTTCTCATGTGCCCGAATTGAAAGAACGTATTGACGCGCGGCTGGAAATTAGCCTCACCGGACGGGGCAGCCGGGCCGAATTTAAGGTAGGGTAATATGTGTATCATTCTTTTAGCTTATCATTGTCATCCCCAGTACAAACTTATCGTAGCTGCCAACCGGGATGAATATTACAGCCGGCCCAGTGCACCGGCACAATTTTGGCCTGATCAGCCCAATATCGTGGCGGGCCGTGACTTGTTGCAGCAAGGCACTTGGCTGGGCGTTACCAAGCAAGGACGGTTTGCGGCTTTGACCAATTACCGCGATCCGGCCGGCATGCGCACTGATGCAGAGTCCAGAGGCCAATTGGTCAGCCGTTTCCTTGCAGGAAGTCAATCTTCCCAGGAGTATTTGCAGGCTGTAGAGCAAGAGGCCGGGCGCTATAACGGCTTTAACCTGCTTGTTGGGAACATCGGTGACAATGACTCTCTGTGGTATTATTCCAATCGGAGCAAGCAGATTAGCCAGGTAGAACGGGGAGTGTCCGGTTTGAGCAATCACCTGCTCAATACCCCTTGGCCTAAAGTAATGCGTGGACGGGAGCGCCTTAAAAAGGCAGTCGGTTCGCGCGGTAACGTACAGGAAGAGCTTATGTGGCAAATACTTACCGACAGGGCGAAGCCTGATGATGCAGTTTTACCACAGACAGGTGTTACTCTTGAACTGGAGAGAATCTTATCGCCTATCTTTATAGAAAGCCCTGGTTATGGCACCAGAGCATCAACCTTGTTATTTGTTGGTTATGACGGACAAGTGCAGTTTGTAGAAAGGTCATTGGATGTTGAGACAGAATGCTGGCATAAAAAGGAATATCAATTTGTTATTGAGAAGGCGGCTCGCTAAAGAGCTGCCTTTTTTCGTACTACACTTGTTTCGCCTAGTTTATTGGTATTTTTAACCCGATTTTACTATAAAATTAACCAATAGCTTTCAAACCTGTCACACAATTACCTTAAGGCCTTTCAGATAGGAAGTCAGGCAAGCAATAGGTACGCAGCAAAATTTGGTATGTTAGGAGGATTTATTTGGCAACACATAAAATAGACGTTAGTTCCACATTCTTAATAAACCGCGAACCCGCAGTTTATTAGAACATATAATAATATAAGAAACCTATGCCCGCTAGATTGGCAGTTATTGATATCGTTGATTTGCAAGTAGTTGGCGCACACTAAGTCAAGATGCTGTTCATGCGCAATTCAAGCTGGGAAGGGTGGTAAAAAGTGATAAAATATTATGTGTTGGACACTAACGTTTTACTGCACAGTCCAAATGCTCTGTATGCATTCAATGAACATACGGTTATCCTCCCGGAAGTAGTGTTGGAAGAGCTTGATAAGTTTAAAGCTGAAGCATCTGACCGTGGTGCAAATAGCCGTCACACTATTCGTATTATTGATTCGCTGGTTACACAGGGGAATTTATTAGAAGGGGTTAGCCTCAATGAGGCAGGTGGTATAGTCAAAATAGAGACAAATCATCTTAACGCGCAAATACCCAATCATTGGGACCGTTCAAAACCGGATAACCGGATTTTGCAGATTTGCAAGGGTTTTCAGGACTGCAATAAAAAGGTGGTTTTAGTCAGCCGGGATACTAATCTTCGGGTCAAAGCCACCATACTAGGCATTCAGGCCGAAGATTTCCGGGGAGATAATGTCGCTAACGTAGAAGAACAATATACCGGTCGGGCAATTGTGTATACCTCTTCTGCGGGTATTGATAAATTCTATGACGATGATAGTAATTATCTGGACCCTGATAAATTAAATTTTTTTGATGAGAGCAGCAGCGTACTTAGGCCGGCAAATCTGGAAATCAATCAATTTTTGCTTATCCGCTCCACCGATAATGAGCGCCATACTGCTGTGGGACGCTTTGATGGTAACAAGGTAGTGCAGCTGCGTTACCGCAGTCGAAATCCCTTTGGTATTACGCCACGGAATATCGGGCAGGTTTTTATGCAGGAATGCCTGATGATGAGTGCTGATGAGGCACCACTGGTAATCATCAAGGGACCTGCAGGAACTGCAAAAACATTTTATTCATTGGCCGTTGGCCTTCATAGGACAATGGACTGTCGGCCTCGTGAATACAATCATCTGCTTATTTGCCGCCCTAATATTCCTATGGATGAGGACATTGGTTATCTGCCGGGATCAGAAGTTGACAAGGTAAGCCCTTATATGCGCGGCATTCGGGACAATCTATTTACCCTGATGAATGGCAGCAGTGTCCAGGAAGCGAAGGAATTAGCCCAAATAGAAGACACCGTTCAAATGCTGTTTGATAAACATATTATTCAAACGGAAGCCTTGGCCTATCAGCGTGGCCGTTCATTGCAGAAGTATTGGATGATGCTGGATGAAATGCAAAACTCTACTCCCCGGCAGGCTAAAGGCGTAATTACCCGTCCTGGACTGGGTACAAAAATTATTTTAATTGGTGATCCCGCTCAAATTGATCATCCCTATCTGGACAGCCGTTCTAACGGATTGGTATATGCCAGTGAAAAAATGCGCGGTTCCAAACTATGCTACCAGGTTACGCTTCAACATGATGAATGTGAGCGGTCACCTCTGGCCGCTGAGGCAGCAATGCGCTTGTAATATACAATAAGAATAAGAGAGTACTTTTTTATGTTCAGTGATTGCTGAACATATTTTTTTTATCCATGCCCAATACTAACAACTTTATGATATAATATAAGTTGTTAGTCTGAGGGAGGAGGTAATGCAATGATTCGTTTTACTGGTGTTTCCAAAAAATATGGAGATTTTCAGGCAGTAAACAATATTAATTTACACATTAAGCAAGGAGAGCTTGTCACTCTTATCGGTCCAAGTGGTTCCGGAAAGACGACAACCATGAAAATGATTAATCGCCTTATTGATCCAACGGAAGGAACAATCTTGATTAACGATAGGGCAGTGTTGGAACATGATGTAGTTGAATTGAGGAGAAATATCGGTTACGTAATTCAAAATATCGGTTTATTGCCGCATATGACTATTGAAGAAAATATTGCTATTGTCCCTAAAATGAAGAAGTGGGAAAAGGTGCATTATCAGGCACGAGTTGATGAATTGTTAGCATTAGTAGGTCTTAATCCTGACACCTACCGGCATCGATACCCTTCCGCATTAAGTGGAGGGCAGCAGCAGCGTATCGGCGTAATCCGGGCATTAGCTGCCGATCCGGCGATAATTTTAATGGATGAACCCTTTAGTGCACTTGATCCGATCAGCCGGGAGCAATTACAGGACGAAGTGCTGCGCCTGCAGCAAACATTACATAAAACAATTGTTTTTGTCACTCATGATATTGATGAGGCAATTAAAATGGGCGATAAAATTTGTATTATGAATCAAGGTGAAATTATTCAAATGGATACACCGGAGCATGTATTACGTCATCCTGCCAGCGAATTTGTAAGTACTTTTATTGGCGCAAAACGCATGGGACAATCAGATTTTCTTCCAGCCATAGAGGAAGTCATGATCCGCCCGGTAACTGCAAGGCCTAACAGAGGATTAGCAGAGGCTATTAATAGTATGAGAAAACAAAAGGTAGACACTTTGATCATTGTTGACCAAAACAATAGATTTTTAGGTGTTGCAGGAGTATGGGAGATTCAGCAGCATTTTCAGCAAGAACAGTTAACCTTAGAGGATGTGATGCGGAAAAATGTACCTGTTCTTCTTGCTACCCAATCGCTTAGTGAAGCTATTCATTTGATTAGCAAACATCAACTAGCCTATCTGCCGGTTATTAATGACCGGCAGGAGTTACTCGGTGTAGTCAACCGTGCTAGTTTAGTTGATATTATGGCCAAGCAAGTGCGGGATCAGGAAAATACGAAAAGCGGAGGTGTGTTGACAGTATGCTGATGATGTTGTTAGAGATTTGGCAAAGCCGTTCTGCTGCTATTGCTTCTGCCACTGTTGAGCATCTTGTGCTGACAATAGTTGCACTACTGTTAGCCAACCTAATTGCTATACCTCTTGGTGTATTTTTAACGAGGCACCAGAAGTGGGCTGAACCCATTATCGGGATAACCTCTGTTTTTCAAACTATACCGAGCTTGGCTCTGCTTGGTTTGATGATACCGCTTTTTGGTATTGGATTTATGCCGGCAATAGTGGCCTTGACAATATATGGTCTGCTGCCTATCCTGCGTAATACCTATACAGGCATCTTGGAAGTAAATGCTGCTGCTATTGAAGCCGGTGTGGGAATGGGGATGACGTCTAAACAGGTGCTTTTTTGGATTGAGCTGCCTTTAGCAAGACCTATTATTATGGCTGGAATCCGGACGGCTACCGTTCTGCTGGTAGGCATTGCCACGCTTGCTTCATTAATTGGTGCAGGAGGACTAGGTGATTTAATATTCAGGGGAATATCTACGGCAAATCAGGAACTTATTTTGGCTGGAGCTATTCCGGCAGCCTTATTGGCAATAGGCTTTGATATAGTTCTTAAAAAGGCGGAAAAGCGCATGCAGCCCCAGGGCTTAAATAATTAAAAGGAAGGGTGAACTGCTTGAAAAAAGTTATTTATCTTGTTACCGTTTTGTTGTTAAGTCTGGCTGTGGTTGGTTGTTCGGCAATTAGTTCAAATAAAGCGAATACGATTGTTATTGGTGGTAAGAATTTTACCGAACAGGATATTCTGGTATATCTTATGAAAGAGCTTGTCGAAGCGAAGACAGAGTTAAAAGTGGAGGTGAAACCCTTTCTGGGCGGAACAAATGTTGTTGCTCAGGCACTTGAAAGGGGAGATTTGGATGTTTATGCCGAATACACTGGCACTGCGTTACTTAATATCTTGGGAGAGCCGTTGATTACCGATCCTGATCAAGCCTATGAAAAAGTCAAAACTATCTATCAAGAGAAAAAACATTTGATTTGGCTTAAGCCTTTTGGTTTTAATAATACCTATACACTTAGTATGAGGACTGAGCAAGCAGAGCAATTGGGAATTGAGTCAATCAGCGATTTGGCTAAGTTTACACCTCAGTTACTTTTAGGAGCTACTCACGAATTTTTGGAAAGACCAGATGGGTACAAAGGAATAGAAGATTTATATAAGCTGGATTTTGTCGGCGTAAGCGCAATGGATCCTGGCCTCACTTATGGCGCCTGCCGTGATGGGAAAGTGGATGTAATTGATGCTTTTGCAACAGACGGCCGTATTCCGGCATTTAAATTAAAAGTTCTGATTGACGATAAGCACTTCTTCCCTCCCTATTATGCAGCCCCGGTTATTCGCGAAGCTACCTTAAACAAACATCCTGAAATTGCGGATGCTTTGAATCTACTGAGTGGAAGATTAAATGATAAAGCAATGTCTGAACTAAATGCAAAAGTTGACCTTGAAAAGAAAGACCCTAAGACAGTGGCAAGAGAATGGTTAAAGTCGCAAGGCTTAATTTAACAGGAATTGATAAAAACCAAGTTGTGCTTTAGCCGCAGCTTGGTTTTTATTTTGGGTAAATCAATCAGCATAATATCTATTGGCCCAGGCAAAATAGAAGGAGTGTGCTCAAAAATACATACAATATGGTCATACAGAAAGGTGGCGCCTATATTGCAATTAGAAGTAAGACGCAACATATTGTTGGCCGGATTATTCTTAGCGCTGTTTTTTGCTTCCCTTGATCAAACGGTTGTTGGTACTGCCATGCCTAGAATTATCGGTGAGCTTGGTGGGTTAAGCATAATGGCGTGGGTAACAACTGCCTATATGCTAACTTCTACAACCATTGTACCTATTGCGGGAAAGCTGGCTGATTTATTTGGACGCCGCATTATCTATGTAATTGGCATAATCGTTTTTATGGCTGGTTCCGCGCTGTGCGGGACGAGTTCGAATATGACGGAACTAATTTTATACCGTGCTTTGCAAGGCGTTGGCGGAGGAATTATGATGCCAATGGCAATGACGATTGTAGGTGATGTTTTTCCTCCCGAAGAAAGAGGCAAATGGCAAGGACTGATGGGAGGAATTTTTGGACTTTCGTCTGTAGTGGGGCCTACGATTGGTGGTTATATAGTAGATAATAGCTCTTGGCAATGGGTGTTTTATATTAATTTGCCTGTAGGAGCGTTAGCTGCCGCTACTATCGCTATCGGTCTGCATGGTGAGAAGCCTTTAATTGAGAAAGTTGTTATTGATTATGCAGGAGCAATCACATTAATCATTAGCACGGTAAGCTTATTGCTGGGCCTCAATCTGGGAGGAACAGATTATTCTTGGACGTCATGGCAAATTATTGGGCTGCTGTTGTTGGCAATGGTTTCAGCAGTGCTGTTTATTGCAGCGGAACAGCGAGCGGCAGAACCTATTTTAAGCCTTGAGCTGTTTAAAAACAGAGTATTTACCATAACCAATATTGTCGGTTTTTTAATGGGCCTTGGCATGTTTGGGTCGCTCATGTTTTTACCGCTTTTTCTACAAGGGGTAATTGGCGTCAGTGCTACCAGCTCAGGCAATACCATGCTGCCCATGATGTTTGCAATGATTGGTGCAAGTACGCTGGGCGGACGGCTCGTTACCAAAGTAAGCTTCCGCAGCCTTTTTGTGTCAGGTATGAGTTTAATGTCACTTGGCTTTTATTTTTTGAGTACCATGACCGTTAATACGAGTCAAATAATTGCTATTGTTTATATTATTTTGATCGGTCTGGGCATGGGACTTATTATGCCTACGGTGACAATTGCCGTACAAAGTGCATTTGGAGCCCGGCAGCGTGGCGTTGCCACTTCTGCTACTCAGTTTTTTCGCAGTATTGGCGGTACGCTTGGCATGACTTTATTAGGAGTTGTTTTTAACTATCGCTCCATAGCGCTTATGGAAGAGGAATTTTTTCCTCTTATCCAAAATCGCCCTGATCTTCAGGCCGGACCACTGAACAGTATGCTGGTCGCAGCACACTCCCATCCGCAGAGTCTGTTTAATGTACTGCTAAGTCCCGATTCAGTTCAGCAAATACCGGCAGAAGTGCAGCAGATTCTGTTGCCACCCCTTAAGGCAACATTAGCTGATTCTCTGCAGACGGTGTTTTTTGTGGCTATGGCCATTACAATTGTTGGCATTGCAATTAGTTTTTTAATGGGAAATGCCGGAATAGAGAAGAAAAACAACCCTCCTGCTACTGTTGAACAAGCAGGAATAACACTGTTTGCCGAAGGATTTGTCACTGAAACAGAAATTGCCGCAGAGCTGGTGCCCGATCTTCTTGAAGATAAGCAAGATGAGCCTAAACAAAAATAAGAACAGAAAGGCTACCAATAACAGGACAGCGGGGGACGTTCCTGTTTTGTCACAAAAATATTTCGCCAAGGGGTGAGTGGATTAAGTATAACGTCTTACTTGTGAAAGTGACGATATACTTGTTATAGGATCTACAGTGTCTAAAGAGGAGTAGAAGTCTATCCATTAAATAGAATGAGCAACGGGATAGTGATGAAAAGCTGACAAAAAAGGAACGTCCCCATTGTCACGCGATATTGCTTAGCAGGCTTTTGTGGTGATGACAAAAGTAGGAATCGGGATTTTCTACTTCTAGCCTATTTTGTCTACAAGCTGGAACAGAAAGGATTGCCAGAAATGGCAATCCTTTCTGTTTGTAATCAATCAAAGTAAGTGCTATTATTAATTGTAATGTTATTAAAAATAATAACTTTTACGTAGAAGTAGGAGGGATATTGTGCCGCATCAGACGGATGATTATAAAACGTGGGTAAAGATCATCACTGCTCTCTTTATTCTTACCATACTGGAAGAAGGAGCAACTCATGGCAACAAGATTAATGAGGAAATTAAATATCGGACAGACAACATGATTCATTCTAATCCTAATGTTTTATATCCTCTGCTACGCACGATGGAAGAAAAGGGATATATTGCCGGTAGCTGGGATAATGAGACTACCCGCAATAAAAAGATATACACCATAACGGACCGTGGTAGGGCAAGTATACCGGCACTACATCAAAAGGTTCGCCATCAACTGGATGAAGCAGAACGAAGACTGCAAATCATACGATGCAATTTGCTTGATAGATCACAGGAGGGGCTAAAAAATGAGTGAAGTAAAAAATAAAAAAAAGATAATCGCTATAAGTGCAATTATTGTGGTTATGCTTGTTGGCGGCGGGCTTTGGTGGTGGATTCGTGCGGCGTCAATGGTATCTACTGATGATGCCAGAGTAAAAGGAACAATTGTCACAGTAAGTTCCCGCGTATCAGCCAGAGTAGAAGAGATTTTGGTTAATGAAGGCGATCAAGTGCAAGCCGGACAAGTTATTGCCAAACTGGAAAGCAAAGAGCTGGAAGCGCAATTTGCGCAAGCTAAAGCTAATCTGGCAGCAGCTGAGGCTAAGCTGGCAGGACTTAAGGCTGGCAGCAGGCCACAGCAGATTGCCCAAGCCGGAGCCGACACTGTTCAAGCTGAGGCAAATCTGGATAATGCCCGCAAAGGTTATGAACGGATGGCGATGTTATACGAGAAAGGTGCAATTTCCGCTGAGCAATTGGATGCTGCACAAACAACGCTGGCTGTTGCCCAGGCCCAGTATGAGGCGGCAGGGCAGTCGTTAAGCATGACGCAGGAAGGCTCCCGGATTGAAGATGTACAAGTTGCTGAAGCGCAGGCAGAGCAAGCGGCCGCTGCGCTGAAAAATGCCCAGTTGGCATTGGACAATGCTGTAATTAAAGCTCCCGGAGACGGTGTAGTGGCTGTCCGTTCCATTGATGCCGGTGAGAGTGTCACTGTTGGACAGTCGCTATTTAATATTGTTAATCTCCATGATGTATGGGTGGCCGCTAATATTGATGAAAGTGATGTTGGTAAAATAAGTGTAGGTCAGCCTGTGGATGTTACGATTGATGCCTATTCAGGGAAAACTTTCCAGGGAGAAGTGCGTGAAGTCGGTGCTGCTACAGGATCGCAGTTTGCCTTATTGCCGACAGAAAATACGTCAGGTAATTATACCAAAGTGACGCAAAAGTTACCGGTGAAAATACAAGTTCCGGAAAACCAAACTTATATTTTGAAACCCGGTATGTCGGCGGTAATTACTATTCACGTCAAGTAAGAGAGAGGTAGTTATGGATAATTCTACGTATGCCAATAAATATATGGTACTGTTTACTGTTACACTTGGTACGATGCTAAGTGGATACGTCAGCAGTTCGATTAATATTGCCTTGCCTAACATTATACAAACATTCGGCTTTACAATGGACTCGGTTGTGTGGGTGTCGCTGGCCTATATGCTGCCTTATGGAGCGACGCTGCCCATCATGGGGAAATTGGGAGATCAGTTTGGCAGGAAAAAAATGTTCCTGATAGGGTTAAGTATTTTTACTGTGGCCACCTTATTAGTAGGGTTGGCATGGAACAGTACCATCCTCATTCTGTTTCGTATTCTGCAAGGCTTGGGAGCAGGTTTGCTTTTCCCTAACTCAATGGCGTTGGTGGCTGATGCCTTTCCGCCTAACGAGAGAGGACAGGCACTGGGAATGTGGGGAGCCTTTGCTGCTGCAGGCAGCACGCTGGGGCCAACAATCGGTGGTTATATTGTAGAATATATGGAGTGGCGCTTGATCTTTTACTCCATTTTGCCTATTTCACTACTGGGGCTGCTGTTAGGCAGCAGAATACTGAAAGAATCTAAAAATGACACAGCAGCTAAGATTGACTATGTAGGAGGTTTCTTGCTGGTCTTTAGTCTAAGCTGTATGCTGCTGGCTCTTAACCAGGGCTCTAAGGAAGGCTGGACTTCGGCATATATTGTTGGTTTAGGTGTTTCGACAATCGTTTCAATGGGTGCCTTTTTATATGTAGAGAGTCATATTGCTAATCCGCTTGTCGATTTACGCCTGTTTACTAATATCACCTTTACCATGTCGAATATAGTTGGGTTTTTATCCTTCCTGGCCATGTTTGGCGGATTATTCTTATTGCCCTTTTATCTGCGCAATATTCAAGGCTACTCAGCGATCAAGGCTGGTATGGCGCTATTGCCGCTGATGGGATCAATGGTGGTTCTTGCTCCTTTGGGAGGGCGACTGGCTGATAATTTTGGCTCTAAAATTCCTGCATCAATCGGAATGGCAGTCATGGCTATGGCTCTATTTTCCTTCCGTATCTTAGATGATAAGACTTCCTACTCGTATATCGCTTTTGGCCTTGTCGTGATGGGCGCTGGTCTGGCTTTTACCATGTCTCCCCTGTCTAACGGCGTAATGGGAACATTACCGAAGGACAAAATCGGTGTAGGCTCAGGCGTTTTTAATCTTTTTAAAAATGTCGGTGGCAGCGTGGGTGTGGCTATTATGGGGACGTTATTAAATAATAGGCAGATTTTCCACACTGCTATTGGTACCAACTATATTCATGGTGCTTCTGAGCCGGTAACACAGCTGGTAACCATCTTGCAAGGCGGTTTTGCTCAGCAAGGTTTTGCTGCCGCTGAAGCGAAAGTAGCAGCGCTTACCGTTGTTCAGGGTTTAGTAACCAAACAGGCAGCTATTGCCGCTTTTGGAGACGTATTTTTAATTACCGCTGTATTGTGTGCTATCGGCATCATTCCGGCTCTGTTTATTCAAGATGTAAAAAAGAACAAACCTGCAGAGGTTACGCTTATTGCTGATCAGACCCATCCGGCTTCAGCTCCAACTTAATAATCGTAAATGCCCCTACAGATATGAGTTACTGTGGGGGCATTTTTATTAGCAGATAGTAAATATTTGTTGCAAAACAAGCGCGAAACATGGCGATGGCAGCAGGAAAAAGATAGTTAATGCCGTAAGTAGTTATAATAGAGAAGACTAAATAAGCAGGTGAGGATATGTTCGTTTGGAAGAATGAATACAGTTGTAATATCGCGGAAATTGATATACAGCACAAGCGGCTTTTTGAGCTTGCCGGCGATTTGTATGTTATTGCCACCGCAAAAGACAATGTTGACTATTATGACGACATCTGCCGTATATTTAAGGAGCTAAGCGACTATACCGTATATCATTTTGGCTATGAAGAGCAATTGATGGAACAGCATGGTTATGACCTAGCTGAATATCGGGCGCACAAATGGGAACATGCAGCATTTGTTACCAAGATTCAAAAGATACAAGAGTCTGATTTAGACTTGAATCAACGCAAAGTGTTGATGGATATTATTATATTCGCTGTTGACTGGATTGAAAAACATATTTTGGCAACGGACAAGAAGTATAGTGAGTTCTTTAACGAGAAAGGAATTATCTAGACTGGGGAGACGTTCTGTAGGAGCGTCTTTTTTACGTTGCAGCTAGGATAGGGCAGGAAAAAAAAACTAGGCGAGAAATGCATTTTATATAAAGATTATGGCTGAGATTATTTTGGGGCGAACTGTGGGAAGAGATGAGTATTTTAGAATAGAGGATAAGGTGCAAAAGTGAAGAAAGTTGTAAATGTTATCATTATTGTCATTACAGTAATTACTATTTTAATACCAACTACTATTGCTTTTATGGCAGCTCAGAATGAACCGGTACGTTTAGGTATAGATAATATTGATCAATATCAGCATTTGTTTGTAGGTAAACGAATAGGATTAATCACAAACCAGACAGGGGTTAACTCCCAGTTGCAAAGTACAGTAGATGTATTGTACGAAAAAACCGATCTGGTGGCGTTATTTTCACCTGAACATGGTTTGCGGGGCAATGCTGAAGCGGGAGCTGATATTGGTGCAGCAGTAGATATGAAGACGGGTTTGCCCGTATACAGTCTTTATGGCGATACCAAGAAGCCGACTGCTGCCATGCTGGAAAATATTGATGTACTTTGTTTTGATATCCAGGATGTAGGGACACGTTTTTATACCTATATGTCTACTATGGCACTGGCTATGGAGAGTGCCAAAGAACATAATAAGCTATTTGTTGTCTTTGACCGTCCTAATCCTATTGGCGGTCTGGCTGTTGAAGGACCGGTACTCAAAGCTGGCTTTGAAAGTTTTATCGGCATGTATCCTATTCCTATTCGTCATGGCCTGACAATAGGCGAACTGGCTTTATTGTTTAACCAGCAATTCGGTATTAACTGTAATTTGGCAGTTGTGAAGCTGAGCGGCTGGCAGCGCAGTATGTATTGGCAAGATACCGGTCTGCCTTGGGTGATGACTTCGCCTAACATTCCTACTCCCGAAACGGCTTTAGTTTATCCTGGCACCGGTTTGCTTGGAGCTACTAATATATCGGAAGGTATTGGTACTACCCGGCCTTTTGAACTTGTCGGTGCGTCATGGCTTAATGCTGCTGCCGCTGCCGATCGCCTGAATGACAGACAGTTGCCTGGTGTCTATTTCCGGCCTACCTATTTTACACCCCGCTTCGGCCGCCATAGCGGCATCAATCAGGGGGGCGTACAAATTCATGTATTGGATAAGCAAGCTTACCGTCCCGTATTAACAGCAATGACGATGCTGGCAGTCATGAAAGATTTAAGTGGCGGTCAATTTGCTTACCAATCAGAGCGAATGTTTGACTTGCCCCTTGGTGAGAGTGACTTGCGTTTAGGTCTGGAGCCAACCGAGCAGCTGCTGCAGCGCTGGGAGAGAGAAGCAAGCGACTTTCAGGAGAAATCCAGGCAATACTATTTATATAAATAAATCAAAAAATAGGAGGGTTATGTATGAAATTTACCATGGATCACAACAATATTAATGTACTGGATCTGGAGAAGAGTCTTGCCTTTTATAAAGAGGCGCTTAAACTTGTGGAAACAAGGCGAAAAGAAGCGGCAGACGGCAGTTTTGTGCTTGTTTTTCTTGGCGATGAACAAACACCGCACAAGTTGGAACTCACTTGGCTTAGGGATCGGAAGGAACCCTATAATTTAGGCGAGAATGAATTCCACCTTGCCTTCATTACCGATGATTTTGCCAGCGCTCATGCCCTGCATAGTAAAATGGATTGCATCTGCTATGAAAATAGAGATATGGGTATTTATTTTATCGCTGATCCCGATGGATATTGGCTTGAGATAATTCCCAACCGCAGATAAAAAGAACCCCGAGATACGGAGATTTCCGGTTTCGGGGTTTGTTACTAAACACAAACAGGGGGAGTTCTCATGTTGGCTGAGCGGTGGAATTGTCTTGCAGCCAGATTGCCCGGCAATACTCAGGCAGCGGAGAAAATTTTTAACACGATTGAAAACAGCTATAGTGCCAGCAATCGTTACTATCATACCTTAGAACATTTAGAGCATTGTTTTGAGGAAATGGATAATCTTACTCAGACCTTGGAGGACCGGAATGCAGTAGAATTGGCCTTATGGCTTCATGATATTGTATATATACCGGAGCTTGCCAATAATGAAGAACTAAGCAGTGCCATAGGCTTTTGCTATGGGCTGGAGCTTTCTGCAGACTACCGATTTGCAGCAGCCGTACGGCAGCTTATTCTGGCAACTGCTCATGGCTCTTGGGCTGGACTTCCAACAGGAGACAAGGCGATCGTTACTGATATTGATTTGAGTATTTTAGGCTCTGATGAGTTGAGATTTGCCTGTTATGAAACGGCAATTCGCAAAGAATATGGACATTTGTCTGATGTGATTTACCGTAAAGGCCGGATTAAGGTGCTTGAATCTTTTTTGGCAAAGCAGAGAATTTTCCAGACCGATTCTTTCTACAGCCGCTATGAAGAGCAATCCCGCAGAAATATTGCCAAACAGTTGAAGCTGCTCACGGTGTAGTTGTTGACGTAGGTAAGCGGATTTGGTAAATTTGAAGAGGATTTTAAATCCCGATTACGATTGATAAAGGATGTCTGTCATGTTACATGAATTTTCCCGAACGGAATTATTAATTGGCGCTGAAGCGATGAACAAATTAGCTAATACAAAAGTAGCTGTTTTTGGTATTGGCGGAGTAGGAACCTTCGTTGTTGAGGGCCTTGCCCGGTCTGGTGTAGGCAAATTTGTATTGATTGATGATGATTGTATTTGTCTGACCAACATTAACCGGCAGCTGCATGCAACACGCAAAACAATTGGGAAACCCAAGGTAGAAGTGATGCGTGACCGTATACTGGAAATTAACCCCAGAGCGGAAGTAACAGCCTTGCAGAAGTTTTACCTGCCCGATGTGGCCGAAGAACTTATTGCCGATGATTATGATTATATTGTTGATGCTATTGATACGGTAACTGCCAAAATTGACTTGGTTATGCGGGCAAAAGCAAAAAACATCCCTGTTATTTGTGCAATGGGAGCAGGAAACAAACTGGATGCTACGCGGTTTGAAGTGACCGATATTTTTAAAACTTCGGTTTGTCCCTTGGCAAAAGTAATGCGCAAAGAACTGCGCCAACGCGGTGTCAAAGCATTAAAAGTCGTTTATTCGAAGGAAGAACCGATAAAACCGATTGAGACAGAAGATTCCAGTTGCGCTGTTGGGTGTGTGTGTCCCGCAGGTACAACACGCAAATGTACCACTCGCAATCAAATCCCCGGCAGTATTGCCTTTGTCCCTTCCGTGGTCGGGTTAATCATTGCCGGTGAGGTTGTGAAAGATATTATCTATAATCGTGTCTGAAGCAAAGCCCTCTTTTCATTGAATGGTTACAGGTAGCAAACATGATTGAGCGGGAAATGGCGGTTGACCGGGCTGAGTAGTAAAGAATGCTATAATATGGTATAATAAGCCGATCAACCAATAAGGAGCGATACTGTTGAAAAAAGCAATTATTGAAACCGATAACGGTAAAATCGTAATCGAGCTCTTCGAAAACGAAGCCCCCAAAACGGTAGCCAACTTTGAAAAACTAATTGGCGAGCAGTTCTATGATGGAATTTCCTTTCACCGGGTAATAAAAGGCTTTGTAGCACAAGGTGGTTGTCCTAACGGTACTGGTACAGGCGGTCCGGGCTATACCATTCCTTGCGAAACAAAAGGCAATCCCCATAAGCATGAGCGCGGCTCTTTATCTATGGCACACCGTGGTCCTAATACCGGCGGTAGCCAGTTCTTTATTGTTTATGAACCACAGCCTCATCTTGATGGTGTACATACCGTCTTTGGCAAGGTAATTGAAGGCCTTGACGTAGTTGATAAAATCAAGCAAGGCGATAAAATGAATAAAGTCACAGTTGTAGAAGAATAATTTAATTTCTACAATTTGGTAAGAAATAGCTCATTGACAGTAATAAAGCGGTATGGTAATCTATAAAAAACAACCGGGTAAGCTGATCAGAAATACTGAAGGCCAAAGGCGGTCCACACAAGGACGTCCTTTGGCCTTTTTTATGTCCAACAGAAAGTATACTGGCTGTTGGACATAAGTGAGCTAAGGCTTTGCTAAAAATTTAGAGGGGGAAAGTTTATCTTGAAAAGGTTAGTAATCAAAAAGGTTATTGCTGTTACTCTTACCTTGTTGCTGCTAGTGGTGGCAGCAGGCTGCGGCAGTTCAAGCAGCAGCAGTTCAACAGGTGCAGCTAAGGAAATTACCATTGGCTTAACGGCACCGCTTACCGGTGACAACGCCGAATATGGCAATGTATTCAAGAATGCGATTGAATTGGCCCTGGACAAAGTGAACTCCCAGGGAGGCGTAAATGGAGCCAAAATTAAGCTGGTAGCCGGCGATAGTAAAGCAGATCCGAAAGAGGCTGCAAATATCGCTCAAAAATTTGTTTCTGACTCCAATATTCTTGCTGTTATTGGTGATTTCACCAGTACGGCAGCATTGGCGGGAGCACCTATCTATCAAAAGGGTGGTCTGGTGCAGCTTTCACCAACCTCATCGCATCCTGATTTCACCAAGCAGGGTACATATATGTTTCGCAATATAGCTACCCAAGCCGCTGAGGGGCCGCTGTTGGCGGACTATACCATTAATGTATTAAAGAAGAAAAAAATTGCTATTGTCTATATTAAAAATGACTGGGGTATTGTAGCGTACGAAAACTACATGAAAAAGGCGCAGGAGCTGGGCGGTGACATTGTGGCCGTTGAGCCCTATCTGCCGGAGCAAGGTAAAGATTTCAGCGCTATAATCACGAAAATCAAAGACAAGAATCCTGATATCATTTATCTTGGCATGATGTACACTGATGCTGCCCTTTTGGCGCAGCAAATCAAAAAAGCTAACTTTACGGTGCCGTTAATTGGCACTGGATCACTCTACTCTGATGAATTGTTAAAACTCGGCGGCAGTGCAGTGGAAGGATTAGCGCTTACCTGCTCCTTCTTCCCGGCTGACCCGCGTCCTGAAGTGCAGGAATTTGTCAAAAATTATCAGGCTAAATATGGCAAACCGCCGACGATGTTCGCCGCTCAGGCTTATGATGCAGCCAATCTGGTCATCGAAGCAATTAAAAATGGAGCAACTGACCGCAAAACACTGCGCGATAAGTTAGCTGCCATTAAAAATTATCCTGGCGTAACCGGTAAAACCTCTTTTGATGAAAATCGGGACGTTGATAAAGCCTTAACAAAACTAGTGGTTAAAGACGGCAAATTTGTTCCCTATCAGCAATAACTAATTTTGTTGCTGAAACTAACTTCCTAGGCCGTTCAGAAAGTCACAGATGCTAGGAAGGCCGAGGAAGCGAGCGAAGACAGTACAGCGTGGGTACGGCAAGCGAGCTCCCGCAGGCCTGACAACGCAGATGGGGCTTTATCAACGGCCTGTTTTGTACCCTGAATGTAGGTAGGAGTGTAATTATGCTATTGCAACAAGTTATTAACGGGCTGACGCAGGGCAGTATTTATGCCCTTATTGCTATCGGCTTTGCCCTCATCTTCGGGGTACTGGGCCTGGTCAATTTTGCGCATGGTGAAGTATATATGGTGGGAGCCTTTCTCGGCTTTCTCTTTGTTACTGTTTATCACCTGCCGATTGTCGTATCACTGCTCCTGGCTATGCTGGGAGCAGCCCTGCTGGGCGTTGTGGTCGAACTAATCGCCTTTCGAACCTTACGGCGCGCACCGGACGTTGCTCCGATGGTATGTACTCTGGGGTTGTCGGTAGTTCTGCAAAATGCAGCAATGTTAGGCTGGGGAGCAGGGACACAGAGCATTCCCGAGGATAGTTTTACTTTTGCTTTTTTCCCCATCTTTAATGCCCAGGTTTCTAATATTCAGTTGCTGATTTTTGGCGTAGCGGTAGCTCTCATGGCTGCTTTGCAGCTGGTGCTTTACAAATCCCGCATTGGCAAGGCGATTCGGGCAACTGCACAAAACAAAGATGCCGCCAGCTTAATGGGAATCAACATTAACCGGGTTATTGCCGCTACTTTCGCCCTGGGATCGGCGCTAGGCGGTGCAGCGGGAGTGCTTATCGGTGTATACTACAATGCCTTTTATCCGATGATGGGTTTTATGGCCGGCATGAAAGCATTTACAGCTACTGTTCTTGGCGGACTAACCAGCGTTCCCGGAGCGGTGCTTGGCGGACTCATTTTAGGAGTAGTGGAAAATTTGGGAGCTGCTTATATATCGTCTGGATACCGCGACATGATTGCCTTTATCATTTTAATTCTGGTTCTGCTGATAAAGCCGTCAGGGCTGTTTGGCCGGGACACACAGGGAAAAGTGTAGGTAACTTATGGATATACAAATAATGAAAAAACCCAAAGTTATTTCTACCGGACTATTGATAGTGGCTGCATTATTGCCTGTCATCATAGCAGATGATTATGTATTGCGCATTCTCATTATGTCAGGCATATTTGTCATGCTGACCTTAAGCCTAAACCTGGTAACCGGTTTTACCGGTCAATTTTGCCTTGGCTGGGCAGCTTTCTACGGGATAGGCGCTTATACTTCTGCCCTTTTAACGATGAAGGCGGGACTGTCTTTTTGGCTGGCAATGCCGCTAGGTGGTTTTATGGCGGCGCTGTTTGGGCTATTATTGGGGCTGCCGACTATGCGGCTGAAAGAAATTTATCTGGCAATCACTACTTTAGGATTTGGTGAAATTATCCGCCTGATTATGCTCAACTGGACAGATCTCACCAGAGGATCAATGGGACTGCCGGGTATACCGGCGCCGATGCTATTTTCCTATGAATTTAGCAGTAATGCTGCTTATTATTATCTGATTCTGGCACTAGTGCTGGTAACGATAGCAGCCATTAGAAGGCTGATTAATTCGCGGACTGGAAGAGCGCTTATTGCTATCCGGGAAGATGAACTGGCAGCAAAAAGTATGGGAATTGATGTTACCGCTTATAAAATGCTAGCCTTTGCAGTGGGTGCTTTCTTTGCCGGATTAGCTGGCAGCTTTTATGCTCATTATACATCGTTTATTGATCCTCACACCTTCTCGTTTACCGAATCAATAGCTATACTTGCTATGGCGGTATTGGGAGGCTTAGGCAGTATTAACGGATCAATTTTAGGCGCCGTTGTGCTTACCATCATTCCCGAACTGCTGCGCAGTATAGCCGAGTACCGGCTCATCGTTTTCGGACTGATTATGATGGCAGTTATGCTGCTCCGTCCTCAGGGGATTTTTGGCAAAGCACGGGAAAGCAGCAGCGTACGGGGACGATCCAAACGGCGGGGAGGTGTTCGGGTTGGCTCTGCTTGAGTTAACTAATGTAACGAAACGATTTGGTGGTTTGACCGCTATTGACAGCTTGGATGTAGTTATTGATGCCGGACAGATTGTAGGACTTATTGGCCCAAACGGCGCTGGCAAAACGACTGTGTTCAATGTTATTACCGGCATTTATCCGCTTACTGCAGGAACTATCGTGCTGGACGGAGAGCCGGTAACTAACTGCCAGACCCACCAGGTAACACAAAGGGGAATAACCCGTACCTTTCAAAACATTCGCCTATTTACCCAAATAAGTACTTTGGATAATGTTCGTATCGGCAGGCATTGCCGTACAAAGGCAGGACTATTGGCGGCCTTGTTTAACGGGGCCGGCGCCGAAGAACAGGCTATTCATGACAATGCCCAAGCCTTATTGGAGTTGGTAGGCCTTAGCGAAAAACAGAACGAACTTGCCGGTAATTTATCCTATGGCGAACAGCGGCGATTGGAAATTGCCCGGGCGCTGGCGACTGAACCCAAGCTGCTCTTGCTCGATGAACCGGCTGCCGGCATGAACCCACAGGAAACGAAACAATTAATGGAACTGATACGCCGGCTGAACAGTGACGGTTTAACAATATTGCTAATTGAGCACGATATGAAACTGGTCATGAATATATCCGATAAAATCATTGTACTTGACCATGGTGTTAAAATCGCCGAAGGATTGCCCCGTGAAATTCAGCTTAATCAGCAAGTCATCGAAGCCTACCTGGGCAAGGGGGCGGCAGCTTGTTAAAAGTGCATAACCTCCATACCTACTATGGCAATATTCATGCTCTCAAGGGAATAAGCTTGGAAGTAAATGCAGGCGAAATCGTAACGCTCATTGGCAGTAACGGCGCAGGTAAAACAACAGCTGTCAAGACCATTGCCGGACTGTTGCCTGCAGCTGACGGTACGGTAGTGTTTGATAATCAGGATATAACCGAATTTGCTGCCGATAAAATTGTCCGGTCGGGAATCTCGCTGGTGCCCGAAGGCCGCCAGGTATTTCCTTATATGACGGTGCTGGAAAACCTGGATATGGGGGCTTATACCCGGCAAGACAAGTCTGAAATAAAACAGTCCTTTGAGCAGGTTTTCGAACTCTTTCCCAAGCTGTGGGAAAGGCGCGGGCAGCAGGCCGGAACGCTGAGCGGCGGTGAACAGCAGATGCTGGCAATCGGACGGGCTTTGATGGCTAAGCCCAAATTACTGCTCCTTGATGAACCGTCGCTGGGGCTGTCACCTATTCTGGTAGATACCATCTTTGGGTTGATTGTGGAAATCAACCGCCAAGGTATACCTGTTTTGTTAATTGAACAAAATGCCAGAATGGCACTGCTGATTGCGACAAGAGGTTATATTCTGGAAACAGGAAAGATTGTTCATGCTGATCAGGCCAATGAACTGCTCCAGTCAGATGCGGTTAGGAAAGCTTACCTGGGAGAATAAATTAAAAGACCGAGAGGGGAAAATAACAATGTGTAATATTCATTCCAATCAAGAAGAATTAACAGAAGCAATACGTCTGGCTATTCAGGACCGGGCTACCTGGTTTTATCTATTGCTGGAAGAGATTAAAGCCGATGGTGGCAACTCGGATGCAATAGCGGAAAAAGCCATCTTTAAGTTTGGTCAAATGAAAGGTCAAAAGATCGGTACGGCTACAACGCCAAGAGAATTCTTTGACGGGATTGCTACTCCCAATGCCAGCTTGGCTTTTGCTATGGAAGAAATCGATGTGCAGGCAGAAAAAGGAGTCTACCGTTTCCATCACTGTGCTTTGTGTGAAGCCTGGAAAAAACTCGGCTGTAGTCAGGAGCAGATAACACACCTTTGTAATCTGGCATCGTGCGGTGATTATGGTGTAGTGAGCTGCTTCCCTGAACTGGAACTTGCCTTTAACGGCACTATTGCTGAGAACAAACCCTATTGTGAATTACAAGTGACACTAAAAAAATAGCGAAAACGAATAATGATCTTCAAAGACTACCTGGACCTTAGCTTTTAGCAGAGGCCAGGTAGTCTTTTGGCTTATTATGACGATTGTTTTCTGAATATGATAAATAGTCGAAAAATTATCTTGACGCAATCTAAGCATGATTTTATAATAAAAGACAGAAAACGTTTTCTATAAAATTACGTTTTTATAGAAATAAGCATAATATCTAATAATAGATATCGTTTTCTGGAAAGAGGGGTTTCATGCCAAGAGTATCCATCGAAGATGTTGCGAATTTAGCGGGTGTATCGATAACGACGGTTTCCCGGGTAATTAACAATAAAGACTATCCTGTAGCAGAAAAAACTAAAAAAAAGGTATTGAAGGCGGTGAAGGATTTAAATTATTTTCCTGATTTTGCCGCGCAGAACCTTCGAAATAATTTTAGCAATACAATTGGATTAATAACACGGGATATTTCTGATCCTTATTTTGGTATAATAGCCCGGGCTGTAACGGAAAGAGCAAGCTATTACGGTGTTTTATCAATTGTTTGCAATACCGGCAGAAATCCGGTTAATGAGCTGCAATATCACGATCTGTTATGGCAGCATAAAGTACGCGGAATCATTTTGAGCGGTGGTGGGCTAGACGCTGATGACTATCGATATAAGCTGCAGGAACAGATAAAACGATATAACGATCATGGTAATCGAATTGTGGCGCTGGCTCCGCAGGGACTGGAAATGCCTTATGTCATGATTGACAATCGAGCTGCCGGTGAAATGATTACAGACTACCTGATTGATCAAGGGCATAGGAGAATCGCTTTTGTAGGTGGCCCGGAAAAGATTTATTCTGCTTTGGAACGGGCGAGTGGCTATAAACTATCTTTGAATAAACATGGCTTGAATTTTGATGCAGCTTTGCTAACCCACGGACAATTTTCCTGGGAGAGCGGGTATGAAGCAGCTAAGAACCTATTGCGGGAGAATATCAGCTTTAGTGGGATTTGTTGTGCTAATAACGATATTGCCTTTGGCGTTTTACAGGCCTTAAAAGAAAAGGGAATTGATGTTCCTGGTCAGGTATCGGTAATTAGTATTGGTGATCTGCCGATGGCAGCTCATGTATCACCGCCTTTAACAACTGCTCATGTTCCACTTTATGATATGGCGTTGAGGGCTGTCGACGTTATTATGGATGGTGCTAAACCTGATCAAAACGCTAGTGTGATTTTTAAAACACCTATCGTAAAACGCCAGTCTGTAGCGAAATATATGCCAAAGTAATTAGTGATTGGCAGAGTAGAGGAGGTGGGAGGGTAAACGGGCTCAGAGCACTTATAATAATGAAATAAGGAGAGCGAAAAATGCAACATGTTGTGCTATCAATTGCCGACTGGGTTTATCTGGCTTTTATTATTATTACTTTTGCTTGTCTTGCAACCCGGAGGGACGCATTACTTCCAACGCTTGTTGGTTTATTTCTAACAGGAATTGCGCTAAAGGGTAATCTTCTGGGAGGAGTCTTGATTGTTTACAAATCGATATTGGCTGCAGGAACAGACTTATTAAATATCATAGTCATTGTTGCGGCAATTACGGCCTTGACAAAGACTATGGCGGACATGGGAACTGACCGAATCATAGTTGCCCCTGCACGAAAACTGCTGCGTAATCCGACTATGTCATTTTGGACACTGGCTGTTGTAACATTACTACTCAGCTGGGTAATTAGGGCCACTCCGACTGCCGCTTTGCTTGGTGCTTTGTTAGTACCGGCCGCTGTTGTAGCTGGTATGTCACCAATGGTGGCTGCTATGATACTATCTATTGTTGGTAAGGGGATGGGATTATCTAGTGATTATCTAAGCCAGGGAACAGTGTCTTTCACAGCTAAAGTTACGAAGATCCCCGCGGCAGAGTTGTTTGCCGCAAGCTTGCCAATTTGGGCGACAGTTTCCGGCGTAACCTTATTATGTGTTTTTTTTATGACCCGCAAGATGCAAAAAGCCGAGTTTATGAAACGTCAGTCCGGTGACGACAGTCATGTCCAGGCGTACAGGGAAGCGGTAGCCACTTATAGCGTTACTGCAACACCCTTTGCAAAAATTATGGCAGTAGCCATACCTTTGACTTTTTTAGCGGATGTATATGCCATGATTACTTGGAAACTTTCCGGGAATGATGCAATGGCCCTTATGGGCGGTACTTTCTATGTGCTTGCCCTGATTTGTGGATTAGTTCATTACCGGGAGAAGGCTTTCGATAAATTGTTGGATAATGTACGTTCCGGATGGATTTTTGCGGTTAAGGTTTTTGGTCCGGTAATTGTTATCGGTGGCTTTTTCTGGTTGGGCGGTGATTCCCTTAAAGAGATTCTTGGCGACCACAAAACGCAAGGCCTTGCCTATGACTGGGGTTATTTTATTGCTGAGCATATGCCAATCAATAAATTTACCGTTGCGTTATTAGCTACGCTCGGCAGTGCTTTTGCAGCTTTTGACGGAGCAGGCTTTGCTGCAATTCCGCTTGGGGCCAGCATTGCAATGGCCCTGGGGAAACCGATTGGTGCCAATGTTGCGTATTTAGCATCGATGGCCCAGATGTCGGCTATTTGGGTTGGCGCTACATTAGTTCCCTGGGGATTTTTAGCAGTTACTGCATCAGTATGCAATGTTGATCCTCAGGAGCTCTCCAGAAGGAATTTCTTCCCCGTTGTCATTGGATTGTTTGCCGGTATTATTGTTACGGCTTTGCTTGCCTGATTCCCGGCTACTGAGGCTTGTAAATAGAAATGGAGGCTAATCATGAAAGATCTGCGCGACTATATTCAAAAATTATCTGAGTTTCCCGGTGAACTTCTTACGGCAAATGGCAGGGTAAGTTCTAATTTGGAATTAACAAGAGTCATTTACAAATTAGAGCGGGAAAATAAAAAGCCGGCAGTGCTGTTTAACAACGTAGATAGACAAAATATGCCGGTATTAACCAACTTGCTTACCACTCGCAGCAGGATGGCCATCGCATTGAACTGTAAAGAGGAAGATCTCAATCATACCTATCGTGCCAAGGAAAAGAATTATATTAAACCGGTAATGGTCTCCTCAGGGCCTGTTCAGGAAGTAGTCTATAGTGGTGAGGAGATTAACTTGCATTCTCTCCCTGCAGTCACCCATAACACATCTGACAGCGGCCCCTATATTACGGCTGGTATTATGACAGTCCGAGATCCTGAAACTACGATACGCAATGCCGGTATTTACCGTTTAATGATAAGTGGAAAGAATCAAATGGGCATTCACCTTTCAGAAACCAGTCATGCCTACTATATCTACCGCAAGTATTGCGAACGTGGTGAGCATATGCCGGTAGCAATTACTATCGGTATGCATCCTGCGGCATATATTGGCAGCCTTTGCTTTCAGGGTATTGATATAGACGAATATGACGTTATGGGCGGGCTTATGGGAAAAGCGCTGGAATTAGTAAAATGTCAGACAGTGGATTTAGAGGTTCCTGCTTTTGGGGAAATTTGTTTGGAAGGGTATGTTGATAAAGATGAACGAAGCCAGGAAGGTCCATTTGGTGAATTTGCTTCTCTTTATGGCGGCCCGGTCTTAAATCCAGTTGTAAAGTTAACGGCAATTACGATGCGAAAGAATCCTATTTATATGGATATTTGCTCAGGAGCGGCAGAACATCAGCAACTTGGGGCCTTACCCCGCTTAGGACAAATTTACAGCCAGGCCAAATTAGCTGCGCCGGGAGTAAAGGATGTTTATATGCCTCCATCCGGCTTTGGCAGAAATTCCTGCTATCTTTCCATTAAAAAAATAGTAGAGGGAGAAGCGGCAAATGTAGCAGCAGCAGTATTTGGCACTGATCCTTTCATCCGCCACATCGTGGTAGTGGACAGTGATGTTAATATTTTTGATGAAAGCGATGTTTTACGGGCAATTAATTTGTATATGCGTCCTGATAATTGCTTTATGATGAAAAATGCCAAAGGCAGTCCAATTGATCCTACCAACCGGGAAGGCCTTGTAACTAAAATTGCTATCGATGCGACGAAGCCATTAAACAGCAAAACGAGAAAAATAGATTATTCAGAGGGATTGGAAAAAATAGATCTTAGTAAGATATTTTGCAAATAGTATCTTTTCGCTATATAAAAGCTTTATATAGACACCAATAAGCTGATTGGGGGAAATTAGGTGCGAG
>Ga0366757_1007_pt1 | contig 27469 bp, 22 predicted proteins | sample TotcelHN113001K6_FD_207061 | JGI IMG/M metagenome (GOLD analysis project Ga0366757, IMG submission 207061) | Enriched cells from coal bed in the Powder River Basin, Montana, United States - Total cells N11 rep1 HSBNCT.N11.300.1.K6 ... | reverse complement strand
GCATGAGCCTGTTGCAGCGCCTGAGGGCGGGCGGCATGACGCTGCCAGTGCTGATATTGACCGCGCGCGACGCGGTGGAGGACCGGATTGCCGGGCTGCGTGCCGGTGCCGACGATTATCTGCTCAAGCCATTCGACCTCAACGAACTGGCCGCCAGGCTGCACGCGCTTCTGCGCCGCGCTGCCGGACGCAGCGTGGATGTCATTGAACATGGGCCCTTGCGCCTGAATCCGGCGAGCGGGGAAGCTTTTCTGGAAGGGCAGGCAGTTGTCTTGTCCCGACGCGAATTGGCCTTGCTGGCGGCACTGCTGCATGCGCGCGGAGGCATCCTGAGCGCCGACCAGCTCAAAGACAGCCTGTACGATTTCAACGAGGAGATTGAAAGCAATGCGCTCAATGTGCACATCCATCACCTGCGGCGCAAGCTGGGCGCCGACATCATAGAGACGGTGCGCGGCGTGGGCTACCGTTTCAGCGGAGTGAACGCATGAGCCTGCGGCTGCGCTTGTTGCTGATGATAGGCGTGTCGCTGAGCCTGCTATGGGGCGGAGTCGCGCTCTGGATGCTGCGCGATCTCAACCATGAAATGCGCCGCACGCTGGATCAGCGCCTCAAGATGTCGGCAAACATGGTGGCCGGGTTGATGTTGCAAAACCCTGCGGCATGGGATGGCAGCATGGGGAAAGCGGGCGCATCGACACTGACCATGCCACCCGCAGAGCAAGGGCTGACCTGCCGGGTCAGCTCGCTGCGCGGCGAGGTGTTCGCGCGCACCCCGGGTACGGCGTCTGCGGCCATTGTGACGGCAGCGCCCGGTTTTGCCGATCCCGAAATCAATGGCGAGCGCTGGCGCAGTTTCACCGTCGAAACGGCCGGTTTACGCATCACCACGGCCGATCGTGTGGCTGAGCGAAACATGCTGCAGCGCGATGTACTGGTTGCCACCGCCGTGCCTTTTATTGTCGCCTTGATGGGCAGCCTGATGGTGCTGTGGCTTGGGGTGAAAAGCGGCTTGCTGCCGCTCGAACGCCTGCGGCAGGCGCTGGCCAGCCGGGCACCGGATGCACTGACGCCGATTTCCGAAGCCGCCATGTCACGCGACTTGCTGCCGCTGGTCCATGGTCTGAACCAGTTGCTGCAACGGATGAGTGTGACCATCAACCGCGAACGCCGTTTTACCAGCGATGCAGCCCATGAGCTGCGCACACCGCTTACCGCGATCAAGATCCACCTGCAAGTCGCACGCATCACCCATGGACAGGAGGCCGAAGTCGCACTCGACTACGCAGAAGAGGGTGTGGCGCGGCTTCAGCACACGCTGGCGCAGCTGCTGACGCTGTCGCAAGTGGAAGGGCCTTTTTCCTGGGATGACGGTCACATCACACTGGCTGACGAAGTGGCCCGTCTGGCAATCCGCGATGCGGCTCCCAATGCGCCCGGGCGCATCATCCTGGACAGCGACGGCAGCCTGGCCGAACTGGCACTACCCCAAGCCTTGGCAGTCACCGCGCTGCGTAACCTGCTCGATAACGCCTTGCGTCATTCACCATCAGAAAATAGCATCAGGCTGGAATTGCAGGTTTTAAAGGATGTAATTTTGTTTCGCGTGTGCGATCGCGGGCCAGGGCTCAGCGCCGAGGAACTGAGACTGGTAACCCAGCGTTTCTGGCGGCGCGGCTCGGGCCGGGGCAGCGGACTAGGGCTCTCCATCGTTGCCGCCATTGCCGAGCGCTTCGGCGGCTCTCTCGAGTTGGTGCAGCGCCCCGCAGGCGGGCTAGAGGCAAAATTGACGCTGCCGAGTGCGAAACAGGCTTGCTCGAACTAAAAAATATGGCTTTCCGCGAATCTGACAGCATTAAAAGCCCGCATAAACATGCTGCGTCAAAGTGTCTCCGGACTGATATAAAACACCAAGTGCCCATGCACCTGATGAAACGCAGAGGACGCGGTAAATGCGGTTTTCTATTGTCAGTTGTAGCGGCGATAAGCGGCTATAGTTACTTTAAGAGAAACTCCGCCCGACTCCAACCTTGGTCCATCAAAGTTTTTTGGAACATATTATGCGATCGATAAAATATTGTGGATTAGCAATCATTATGGCCGTGACAGCCTCAGCTGCGGTGGCGGCGCCCCCTCCCATCGTCGCCAAAGGCAACGGGCCGGCGACTGCGTGTGCTAGCTGCCACGGCGTCGATGGAGGCGGCAATGCACAAGCCGGGTTTCCGGCGCTGGCGCAGCTGCCGCAAACATACTTCACCAAACAGATCGCCGATTTTAAATCTGGCACCCGCTCCAGTGCGGTTATGACATCCATCGCCAAGGCGATGAGCGCCGAAGATGCCGAATCCGCCGCACGCTATTATGCGAGCTTGCAGCGCCCGGAAACCCAAGCGGCTGCCGGCGATCCCGCTGTCATTGCGCGCGGTGAAAATCTGGCTGTGAATGGCGCCTGGGACCGCCAGGTACCGCCTTGTTTCAAATGTCATGCGGCAGGCGGCCTTGGCGTGCCGCCGGTATTCCCACCCATAGCGGGACAACATGCCTCTTATACGGTGAACCAATTGCAGGCTTGGAAAACCGGTGCCCGGACCAATGATCCGCAAAAGCTGATGACGACGGTGGCGGAGAATCTTACCGACGACGAAATTCATTCGGTCGCCGAATATCTGGCGACGCTCGGAACCCAGGGGAAGAAAAAATGAACACGTCCATGCGCTATCTTTTCTCTGCGCTCGCTATAAGCGGCATAGTCGGCGGCTGCGATAAGCAACCGTCACCACAGGCGGCAAAAGAAGCGCCTGCTGCAGCAACGGCTTCTGTCGCGCCAACTAAAAACGCAGATACCACCCGGAGCCGCATCGCCAGTGCCAACGCACCGGTTAAAAACGCAGGTGATTCGAAAAAGCCTGCGCCGTCCAAATTTGTACCACCTGCCGAAAGCGCGATTCCCAAAAACGAGTACGGGGAAACGGTATTAATGGGGAAAAATATTTTCGTTAATACACAGCAATATGCGCAGAACTTTGTCGGAAATGGTTTGAACTGTGCTAATTGTCACCTTGATAATGGGCGTAAAGCCGATTCAGCTCCGTTATGGGCCGCGTATGTGCTGTATCCCGCCTACCGCAAAAAAACTGGCCAGGTTGATACCATTCAAAGCCGCATCCAGGGTTGTTTCCGCTACAGCATGAACGGCAAGCCGCCCGCGTTTGACAGCAAGGAAATGACCGCTTTAGTGACCTACCATTACTGGCTCGCGACCGGCGCGCCGACCGGTGTCAAATTGCCCGGTCAAGGTTTTCTCAAAGTGCCGGCGCCTGCGCAAACACCCGAGCTGGCGCGAGGCGGAGAAGTGTATAAGAATAATTGCGCGTTATGCCATGGCGCTAACGGCGAGGGCACGAAAGCGCACGGCAAGTACGCATTTCCCCCTTTATGGGGTGAAAATTCATTCAATTGGGGGGCCGGCATGCATCGGATTGATACCGCCGCCGGCTTTATCAAAGCCAACATGCCTTATGGGCGCGGCGGCACACTCAGCGATCAGGAAGCCTGGGATGTGGCTTTATTTATGAACAGCCATGAGCGTCCAAAAGATCCGCGTTTTAAGGGCAGCATTGCGCAGACGCGTGACAAAGATCACGATGAAAACTGTCTGTACGGGCGTACACCCGAGGAGCTGGCGACCTTGCTTGAAAAAAAGGCAAAAACTGAAAGTGAAGACAAGGCAAAGCAGGCCAAGCCGGCACACATGCAGTCTGAGGGCTATTCTCCGGCGACCGCGCATTAGTGGAAGTAGGAAACAATGCCTCCCTCACTTTGTTCTGAGGGAGGCATTGCTGAAGGCTCAATGCCGGCTTAAGCACGCACCAAGCGCGCTGGCAAACCCTGCCGCACAGCGGTTCCCGCCACCGGATCGACAAACACATTGCGCCCAGTGCGGCTTGGGTCGCTCAATCCCACATCATTGAGATTGACGCCGGCAGCAATCGCCGGTTCGTGCGGCTGCGTTTTGTCACCGATGCGATGCGCCCGCGCGCCGAGTTCGCGATGGCCGAAGCCGTGTTCAACCGCTACCACGCCGCGTTGCACGCCGTGGCGCAACATCACGGTCGCCTTGATGCGTCCTCCCGGGGTTTCCAGATAGACCAAGTCGCCGCTACGCAAATTCAAGTGCGCGGCATCGTCCGGATGCAGCGTCACCGGATTGTCGGGATGAATGCCGCGCAAGCGCCGGGCACCGATGCTGTACGAGTTTTGCAGCGGGGATTTCGAGCTGATCAATTGCAGCGGCCATTCCGTCTCCGGGTACTTCGTGCGTACCGGTGTGCCATCGGCGAAAGCCGGTTCGTGCCACGATGGAGAGCCCGAAAAACGCTTGCCGGTCAGGCTATTTTTAGTGGTGCCGACGTTTTCGTTGTACAGCATCATGGGTTTGGTGAAACGATGCGTGGCCCAGTCTGATGGGTAAGGCGCTTCTTCTTGCTCCGCTTGCCCGGCCACTACCTTCGCTGGCAGCCGCAGGCCAAAAGCTTCCTGGTAATTCTGATAGCGCCCGCCCCGCGCCAACATGAAAGCCACCCTGCGCCACTCTTCCGGTTTGAGGGTTTTTTCCAGTTGGGGACGGATACGCGCCACGCCGGAGAGCGCCAGATCGTCGTCGCTCGCTTCCGGCACCGGCGTTGTGCCCGCCCATGCGATATTTGCACCGCCGCGCAGATACCAGTCCTCCGGGCGTTCCAGCGGAAAGGGATTGCCTTCACTGTCGGTCAGACCGGACGGGCCGAAGCCGGGCAAATCCATGGCTTTGGCCAGTGCGATAAAAAAAGTCTCCATGCCGATTGCCTGTCCATCAGGCAATTTTTGCGCCTTGGGCTCGATTACTGGCCAACGCGCTGTGCTCATTTTGACCGGCACTGAGCCCCATGCGTTAGCCCAGCCCCAGCTTTCATATAGCATCGAATCAGGCACGATATAGTCGGCAAATGAAGAGGTTTCGTTAATAAACGGGTCTACCGCCACGATCAGCGGCAGTTTTTTCGGGTCGGCCAGATCCTTTTCAATCTGGGCCCGCAGCCCCGGCACGCCGTACAGCGGATTGCAGCTCCACAAAATCAGCGCCTTAAGCGAATACGGATAGCCATTGACTGCGCTGGTCAGCCATTCGGTCGCCAGACCCGCGGCGTTTGGGTACCACGGCGCCTGTGCCGGATAGGCCTTGCCACTGGCTTTTTTACGTTTGAACTCAGATGTTTTTTCATAAGATACGTTGCGCCCGAGCGGCATACCGCTCGGCTTGACCGCACCGGCAAAGCTAGCTAGGTTGTAGCGCGGCCCTGCGCCGTCGTCCTTGAAGCCGCCGCCGTTTATTAGAGTGCCTCCCTGGCGATTCAGGTTGCCTATCAGGGTGTTCAACATCATCAGCGAGTAGGCGTTATAAAACCCGCTGCCTGCCATCATGCCGCCGTGGGCATTGATGGCCGCGCGTTTGCCGTGGCTGGTGAATTCGCGTGCCAGCCCTTCGATGATCTCTACCGGTATTCCGCAGGCGGCGGAATAATCGGCCAGGCTATGCTTCAACGATTCGGCGCGCAACATGCTCATCGCACTTTGCAGATGCAGTGTTTCGCTGCCAATCTGCAGCGCGCCGTCAAAAAACAGTTCGGGGTCTGCCTTGGCTGCGGTGTGCGCCATCGGCATTTGCGTTGCGGGATCGAACACGACAAAGGGATCTTTTTCCTTGTAGCGTTCTTCTTCAGTGAAGGCCATGCCTAAATCGGAACCGCGCAAATAACGGCCGTCGCGCGCATGGCCCGGCTGCACGATCACCAGGTGGGTGGCGTTGCTCCAGCTTGCTTCGCCGGCCGCCTCTGCCAACTGAAGGTTGGGCTGAACCAGATAGTGCCGGTCATAGCGCTGCTGCTCGATAATCCAGCGGATCATCGCCATCGCCAGTGCGCTGTCGGTGCCGGGTTTGATCGGCACCCAGCGGCTGCGGTCGCCGGAGGCCAGGCTGTCGGCATTGGTCAGCACCGGGTCGATCACCACGTAACTGAATTTCCGGTTCCCGGACCGCGCCTTGGCGATCAGCGTCCCTTGTCGTTTGAATGGATTGCCGGCATTGCCGGGCGCAGTGCCGACGAACAGACAGAATTCGACATTGTCAAAGTCCGGCTTGGCGTGCGGCATTTTCTTCATGTCGCCGAACATCGCCCCCGATCCGGCGCGATACCCGCTGCCACAGTAGGAGCCGTGTCCCACCATATTAATGCTGCCGTAAGATTGCTTGACGAAGCGTTCAACCAGGGCCAGGCGGCCATCGGGGACGCTGGCCATCAGGCCGACCTGGTTCACCCTGGGGCCGAATTCCGGCTGCTGCGGATCGATTGGCGTGTGCAGGTCGCGCAAATCGCGCAAGCCTTGCACATTGCCTTCGCCGAACAGATTGCCGCCCCCGGTAATTTCCTTGATCAATTGATCGAATGCGATCGGCTGCCACTGGCCGCTGCCGCGTGGGCCAACGCGCTTCATCGGTGCCAGCACGCGGAACGGCGAATCGATTTGCTCCAGCACGCCGTTGCCACGCCCGCAGGCGGTTGAGCGGCCTGCCAAGCCTTTTTCCTGGTAGCGCGTGAGCGATACGAAACTGTCTCGAATCGAGGTTTTAAACGGCAGCGGCACCTCGGCCGATAACGGGCTGTAAGGATTGCCTGCCACGCGTAAAACCTTGCCGGATTTTTTGTCGATGCGCACCCGTACGCCGCACAAAGTAGTGCAGCCCAGGCACATGGTGTAGCTGACCTGTTGATCCGGATTGATGCTGAGTGCGCCGGTGGCGGGATTGACGCTGAACTCAGGCGCCAGCGAATTGCCATTGAGGCGCTGCTTTGGTTTGTCCTTGCCTAGCACGTGATCGAGCATGCGCGCCGCAGTGGTCGATGAGCCGGCGGCAAAAGCGGTGAGGCCACCGCCGATGGCGGCCTTGCGTAAAAATGAGCGACGTTTGTCTTCCATGGCAATCTCCTAGTGCTGGGCAATCGCGCTAGCGGCGATCGCGTTGGTTTCTTTGGCATTGCGACTGGCGAATGCCCGGCCGGCCCATGGTAAATACTCCACCATCAATAGCAGCAGCGCGATCCACAAGCCCAGCGTGCCGACTATCCCGAGCAAGCCATCGCTGCCCAGCGGCAAATGGTAGTCATACAGGCCGGCACCGGTTTTTGGAATTGTCTGGCCGCCGATGAAGATAGTCCAGCGCATCATCCATGCACTGTGCACCGCGATCAAACCGGTAATCAGGCCGCTTGAGGCCGGACGCCAGAGCGCCAGCGTCATCGGCAGAATCGTTGCCAGCACTGCCCACACTGCGCTCAGTTGCCATTGCGACAGGCCTGCCACCTGGTTGAAGGCGGCGCTGTGCGATGCGCTGATGCCGGACATGCTAACAAACAGCCAGCCGCAACCGAGCGTCAATACCACTGCCAGACCTAGCACCAGCAAGCGGTTCAGGCTAATTTCCAGTGCGATGTCGCGTTCGCGGCGACCGCACAGGGTGCGGTTGAACAACAGGCATAAGCCGATCGCTCCGGTGAAGGCGGTCGCCGCAAATTGCAGTGGCAGGAAAGGCGTGTTCCACAATGCCCGCGCCTGAATCACCATCACCTCCATGCCGGTATACACGGCCACCAGTACGGCCCCGATCAGGGTCAGCAGCGCTGCAGCGGAAATGGTTTTTTGCGAGGCTGCACCGCCGCGTCCGGCCAGGCGGCTCAAGAAGGCGTTGCCGTGCTGATCCTGCGCGGCAAAATCCCCGCGCAACGCCAGCCACGCATACAGCAGCAAGCCGCCCAGGTAGATCGGAATGAAGAACGCGCCCCAGGACATCCAGGATTGCGGCTGGAAGTGCAGGTAGAAATTCAGGAAGCGTCCTGGGCCGTGCAGGTCCGCCAGCAGCGCGACCGGTGCGGTCAGGCCGCATGTCAGTGCTCCGAGCAGCGCCAGCCGGGCCAGTTTTTCATGCCGGGCGCGACCGAAGACAAAATACGGCAGCGTCAGCATGAAGCAGCCGTAACTCAGCCCGATCAGGAAAAAATACGAGACTGCCCACGGCAGCCAGGCGACCTCGCGCGTGACGTTGAGGACTTCAATGATTTGACTATCCATGATTTACGCTCCGTGTCCGCTCGGTTGCCACAATGTGCCTTCGCCTTCTATTTGCCCCTGAAAACGCGGGTCCAGGCCGATATAAAACACATGGGGTTGGGTGCCCATTTCGGGCTTTAGCACCTTGATCTGATGGTGATCGACCAATTGGCGCACGGTGCTGTCGGGATCATTCAGGTCGCCAAAGATGCGGGCGCCGCCGACACAGGTTTCGACGCAGGCCGGCAATAATCCGACATCGACACGGTGTGCGCAAAAAGTGCATTTATCCGCTTTGCCGGTATCGTGATTGATGAAGCGGGCGTCGTAAGGACACGCCTGCACGCAATAGGCGCAGCCGACGCAGCGGTCGCCATCGACCACTACGATGCCATCCTTGCGCTGAAAAGTCGCGCCCACCGGGCATACCGGGATGCAGGGCGGATTGTCGCAATGGTTGCACAGGCGCGGCAGCATGTAGGTGCCGGTATGCTTGCCATCGTGTACTTCGTAGGTGGAAGTCACGGTGCGGAAACTGTTTTCCGGCACCGCATTCTCCATGATGCACGACACCGTGCAGGCTTGGCAGCCGATGCATTTTTGCACATCGACCACCATTGCCCAGCGATGCTTGCCATTGGCTGCGCCGCTCGCCGCGATTGCGGGTACCGGCGCCAGCGCCGCGCCGACCGTGATGGCCGGCAAGGCGCGCAAGAAACTGCGTCGCGATTCGATCATTTCCTCTCCTTTAGCTGCGTTCAGCTGTACTTCTTCGTATGCGAGCCCGATTGGCTTGTACGCATGGTAGGAGGGAAACTGTTTTGACGATATTGGGTATTTATTGCAGCCGACTACATGAAATAGCCAATATCCAGGAGGCGGATTTTATGGTAGACGAAAGACGTCTTCGCGCTGGAATGCGATTAAGGCGCAGCCGCGGCCGCATGGGTGCCGTTCCAGTCGCGGCAAAATTGCATGAAGGCCGACAGTCGCGCCGACAGGATTTTGTGCTGCTGGTGCACCAGATAAAAACGGCGCTGCAGCGGCGGCAGCGTGGTTTTCAGTTCTACCAGTTTGCCGACTTCCATCAGGTCGGCCACCACCAGCCGCGACAGGCAGGCCACGCCCAGACCGGCTGCGGCCGCGTGCTTGATCGCTTCCGCGCTGCTGAATTCGCCGGCCGAGCGCAGGCGGTGCAGATGCGGCACTAGCGCCTGCTCGACTGCCTCGCGGGTGCCGGAGCCGGGTTCGCGCAGCAGCCAAGCGGCCTCGCGCAGCATCGCCGGCGTGACCGCGCCGCGCTCTGCAATCCGGGCCAGCCGGTAGTGCGGCGCGCAGACTACGATCAGTTCATCGCTTAGCCACGGCTCTACTTGCAGCTCGGGCTCGTGACACGGGCCTTCGATCAGGCCGACATCGACTGCGAAACTGGCGACTGCTGCCGCCACGTCGGCGGTGTTGGCGATCATCACACGCGGAATTGCCGGCGTCTGGCGCGCGCAGAAACTGGCCAGGATGTGCGGCAGCAGGTAGGTGCCGATGGTGGTGCTGGCGCCAATGTACAGGCCGATGGCGTTGCCGGCTTCGGCCTGCGCGAACTGGCGCTCGATGGTCAAGGCCGCGTCCAGCATCTGCCGCGCCTGTGGCACCAGCAGGCGGCCGTTGTCGTTGAGCAGCAGCCGTTTGCCGACCCGGTCGAACAATTGGATCGCGAGCAATTGCTCCAGTTCGTTGAGCGCCGCGCTGGTGGCCGACTGCGACAGCGCGATCGCCTGCGCGGCGGCGCTGGTGCTGCCGCCATCGCAAACGGCGAGGAATATCTGTAGCTGGCGCAAGGTCAGGCGCATGGCGGTTCTCGGGTTGTAGCAGTTAATGTGGGTATATTTTTTACCGCAATAAAAACGTGCGGTAAATGGCATGAAAAACACGGTACTCCCTATTTTTGCAAAAATTCAGGAGGTTTTGAAGGCTTGTTACCTGTTTCTCAGGTTGATTATACGCAAACAATGCGTTTTATGAATTGGATTGCCGGTCCTACACTGCAGCGCATACGGACTTTTCCTGTCCCTTCCGTGGAGAACACCATGCCTGCCCTCGATTCTGCCTGTGCCGCTAGCGCAGCACCCCGTACCGTCCCTGCGGCGGGATTCGCCGCCCGCGTGCGGCCGCTGCTGCCGGGCCTGCTGCTCAGCGCCTTGATCGCCGTGGTATCGATTGCCCTGGGTGACCTGAGCTGGATGCAGGCGCATGGCCTGAGCGCGCTGACGATTGCCATCGTGCTGGGGATTGCGCTGGGCAATACCGTGTTCCCGCGGCTGGCCGGCAACTGCGGCGCCGGCGTGGCTTTTACCAAGCAAAACCTGCTGCGGCTGGGGATCATCCTGTACGGCTTTCGCCTGACCTTCCAGGACATCGGCCAAGTCGGCCTGGCCGGGGTGGCGATCGATGCGCTGGTGCTGAGCTCAACCTTTGCGCTGGCCATCCTGCTCGGCACACGGGTCTTCAAGCTGGAGCGCAATACCGCGCTGCTGATCGGCGCCGGCAGTTCGATCTGCGGCGCGGCGGCGGTGATGGCGACCGAGCCGGTGCTCAAGGGCCGCGCCGAGCAAGTTACGGTGGCGGTCTCGACCGTGGTGGTGTTCGGCACGCTGGCGATCTTCCTGTATCCGCTGCTGTACCGGCTGAACCTGGAATGGCATTTGCTGGGCAGCACGCCGGCCGAGTTCGGCGTCTACATCGGTTCGACCGTGCATGAAGTGGCGCAAGTGGTCGCGGCCGGGCGCGCGATCGGCCAGGATGCGGCCAATTCGGCAGTGATTGCGAAAATGGTGCGGGTGATGATGCTGGCGCCGTTCCTGTTGCTGCTGTCGGCCTGGGTGGCGCGCGAGCGCACGCCGGCCGCTGCCAACGGCCGCGCCGAGCCGGCGGCCCGCTTGGCGATTCCGTGGTTTGCGTTCGCCTTCGTCGCCGTGGTCGGCTTCAATTCGCTGGCTTTGCTGCCGCAGCGGGTGGTGGGCGGCGCCGTCGCTGTCGATACCATGCTGCTGGCAATGGCGATGGCGGCGCTCGGCCTGACCACCCATCTCTCGGCGATCCGGCGCGCCGGCATCAAGCCGCTGATTCTGGCTGCGCTGCTGTTCGTCTGGCTGATCGCAGGCGGCGCCGCGATCAATCACATCGTGATGGCCTTGCTCGGTTAAATCTGCTCTGCGCCTGCAGACTGCGCTGGAGTTTCTGGCGCGGGCAATTCACGCCGCTGCGTTCGCGGTAGCGATCCAGGCATCGAGCACCGCATCGCTACCGGGCGGCAGGTGCAGCCCGAGTTTCGAACGCCGCCACAGCATGTCGGTCGCGTTGTGCGCCCATTCATGCCGCATCCAGTAAGCCACTTCGGCCGCAAACAATCCGCCGGCGATTTCCTGCCCCATGTCCGCAATTGCATGCCGGCCATCCAGCAAGACGTGAATCCGGGTGCCGTAGGCGCGTGCATAGCGCGCCACCAGCGCCGGCGGCAGCCATGCGTACTGGCGCTGCAGGCCGGTGATGAAATGGTCGAATTCCAGCACCGAGCGGTCGCTCGGCTGGGACCCGAACACATCGCCGCCCGGCAGGCAGGCAGTTGCGGTCCAGGCGCCGTGCCGGTTCGATAGCTTGGCGGCAATCAGGTCGACCGCTTCCTCGGCCAGCTTGCGGAAGGTGGTGATCTTGCCGCCGAACACCGACAGCAGCGGCGCGCCTGCAGTGTCGAATTCGAGCCGGTAGTCGCGGGTCACGGCCGAAGCATCGGACGATGCGTCCTGCAGCAGCGGGCGCACGCCGGAATAAGACCACACCACATCGGCCGGCGTGATTTCCTGTTGGAAATACCGATTCGATAGCGCGCACAGATAGGCCACCTCGTCTTGCTCGATGCCGACCCGGTCGGCGTCGCCGCGGTATTCGATGTCGGTGGTGCCGATCAGCGTGAAATCCTGTTCGTATGGAATGGCGAAGATAATGCGCCCGTCCGGGTGCTGGAAGATGTAGGCATCCGGATGCGCAAACAGGCGCTTGACGACGATATGGCTGCCCTTGACCAGACGCACCGCTTTGGCTGACGGCCGGTGCGAGGCAGTCTGCAGGAACTGCGCGGCCCACGGGCCGGTCGCATTGACCAGGCAGCGTGCGGTGACGCTGCGTATTGCGCCATTTGTACCATCGCTGCCGCGCAAGGAGGTCAGCCAATGTCCGTCCTGGCGCACCACCGATTCGCAGCGGGTGCGGGTCAGGATGGTGGCGCCGCGTTCCGCCGCATCGATTGCATTGAGCACCACCAGTCGCGCATCATCGACCCACACGTCGGAATAGGCAAAGCCTCGCGTGAAGCTGGCCTTCAGTACAGTGCCCGCCACATGCTGCCGCAAGTCGACCGCCTGCGACCCCGGCAACAGTGCGCGCCGAGCCAGATGGTCATACAGGAACAGTCCGGTGCGGATCAGCCAAGCCGGCCGCTGCCCTTGGTCATGCGGCAGAATGAAGCGCAGCGGCCGCATGATGTGCGGCGCGGCGCGCAGCAGCACTTCGCGCTCGGTCAGCGCCTTGCGCACCAGGCCGAATTCGTAATGCTCGAGGTAGCGCAGGCCGCCGTGGATCAGCTTGGTGGAAGCCGAGGAAGTGTGCGCGGCCAGATCGTCCTTGTCGCACAGCAGCACCGACATGCCACGCCCGGCCGCGTCGCGCGCGATGCCGGCGCCGTTGATGCCGCCGCCGACCACCAGCAGGTCGCAGTCGATAGCGGGTGCGCTCGCTGGCATGCTAGCGGTTCTGCCGGCCTGGCATCAGCGGTGCATCTGCAACGGGATGAACGTGCTGTCGGTCGGCGTGGCGCACGGATCGTCATCGAAAGCGATGTCGCCGTTCGGATTGGCAACGCCATCCATTTTCAAATCCTTGAAATTGAACAAATCGCGATCCATCAGATGCGACGGCACCACGGTCGACAGCGCGGAAAAAATGCTGTCGACCCGGCCCGGAAATTTCTTGTCCCATTCCCGCAGCATGTTCTTGGTTTGCTTGCGCTGCAGGTTTTCCTGGCTGCCGCACAGGTCGCATGGAATGATCGGGAATTGCTTGATCTCCGCGTAGCGGGTCGAATCCTCTTCCTTCACATAGGCCATCGGCCGGATCACGATATGCTTGCCGTCGTCGGACTGCAGCTTGGCCGGCATCGATTTGAGCTTGCCGCCGAAGAACATGTTCAAGAAAAAGGTTTCCAGGATGTCGTCGCGGTGGTGGCCGAGCGCGATCTTGTTGGCCCCCAGTTCGTCTGCGACCCGATACAGGATGCCGCGCCGCAGGCGCGAACACAGCGAGCAGGTGGTTTTGCCTTCCGGAATTACACGCTTGACGATGCTGTAGGTATCTTGGTTCTCGATGTGGAACGGGATGCCGAGCTTGGTCAGGTATTCCGGCAAGATGTGTTCGGGGAAGTTCGGCTGCTTTTGGTCCAGGTTGACCGCAATGATTTCAAAATTGATCGGCGCGCGTTCGCGCAGCGTCATCAGGATGTCGAGCAGCGCGTAGCTATCCTTGCCGCCGGACAGGCAGACCATTACCTTGTCGCCATCCTCGATCATGTTGAAGTCGCCTATCGCCTGTCCGACCTGGCGGCACAGGCGCTTGTGCAGCTTGTTGTTTTCAAAAAGTGTTTTCTCGGCTTGCCGGGCGGTTTGCGCCGGGCTGTCGGAAGTTTCTAATAGGGTGTTCATGCGGCGACCTTTAAACGTTAAGCGCGGTGCTTGATCTGGAATACTTCCACCCCGACGCCTTCGCAGTCGGGATAGACATCGGGTTTCATGGTGGAGACGCGCACCGCGCGTACGTTCGGATGCGCCAGCATGCAGCGCGCGACATCGTCGCACAGGGTTTCCTGCAGATGAACGTGGCCTTGCGCCATGCGGTTGGCGATGGTGGTGCGCATGAAGTCGTAATCGACCACTTCGGCCAGATTGTCGTCTTTCGGCGTGGAACTCGCCAGCGGGATGTACAGATCGACATTGATCAGTACCCGCTGCTCGCCTTTCTTTTCAAAATCGTGGACACCGATATTGATTCGCACTTCATAGTTGCGCAGGAATAGGCGGCGGCAGTCGATCAGTTGCGGATGGGACAGGGCGGAAATCATGGTTTTTTCTCAGGGTGTGGCGACGAACATTACGTCGCGTTGCAAGGGGATTAAATGTTGGCCGCCATCGACGACGATGGTAGTGCCGGTGATTGCGCGGTTTTCCAGCACGAAGCAGACTGTGGCGGCGATATCCTCGGGCATGCTGGACTGCCCCAGCGGCGTGCGCTGGTGGGCGGCAGCAAAGCCGGCTTCGGTCTGGTCGCCAGAAATCAGCGTGATGCCGGGCGCAATGCCGACCACCCGCAGCTTCGGCGCCAGTGCCTGCGCCAGCATCGTGGTGGCAGTGTGCAGCGCAGCCTTGGACAGCGTGTAGGACAGGAAATCCGGGTTCAGATTGAACAGTTTCTGGTCCAGCAGATTGATTGCGACCGCTTGCGCGCCGTCCTTTGTTGCGGCGTGCAGCGCCTGCATCAGCAGGATCGGTGCGGTCAGATTCGCGCGCATGTGGCGTTCCAGCAGTTCCGGTGAAAAATCTGCCGCGCTGTCGTGTTCGAACAGGCTGGCGTTATTCACCACGCAGCCGAAGCTGGCCAGCGGCAATTGCAGCGCAACTGCCGCGCGTGCCAGCAGTGTGGATACGGCAGCGGCATCGGCCAGGTCGCACTGGACTGCGGCGGCGTGTCCGCCGAGCGCATGAATTTGATGCACGGTGTCGGCGGCTTCCAGCGCGGATCGGCCATAATGGACCGCGACATGCCAACCGCGTTGCGCCAGCGCCAGCGCGATTACGCGCCCGATGCGCCGGGCGGCGCCGGTGACGAGGACGCTTTTCTGTTGCTGTGTATGCATATTTTTTGGTATTTTGAGCACCGGCTTATTTGCCGGCGCATTTACAAACCTGGTTACAAACAATTCACTACACTCTTCCAGATGCAATTACCTGAACCTCATCCTGACGCGCTGGCCGCGTCCAGCCAGCTCCGGCAGCTGATCGCAGCCGAGATTGCGCAGCATTCCGGCTGGATTCCATTTTCGCGCTTCATGGAGTTGGCGCTGTATGCGCCAACGTTCGGGTATTACAGCGGCGGCGCACAAAAACTGGGTCGGGACGGGGATTTTACAACCGCACCGGAAATCACGCCGCTTTTTGGCGCTGCGCTGGCACGGGTGGCGGCCGATCTGATTGCGCAGACAGCGCCGCAAATCATGGAGTTCGGCGCCGGCAGCGGCAAGCTGGCATTCGATATCCTCAGCGAACTGGGCGCGATGGGAGTGCATGTCGAGCAGTACACGATTCTGGATTTGTCGGGCGAATTGCGGGCGCGGCAGGAGCATTTGTTGCGCGACTTTCCGCAAGTGGTGTGGCAGCAGCAAATGCCGCACGCCTATTCCGGCCTGGTGATCGGCAATGAAGTACTAGACGCGATGCCGGTCGAACTGGTGGTCAAGACCGCAACCGGCTGGCAGCAGCGCGGCGTCGGCATCGATGTCGGAGACAACGGTTTTTGCTGGATCGACCGCCCGTGTGGCATGGAAGCGACCGCGCTGGTCGCGCAGATTCCGCAGGCCGATGCGTTGCCGATCGGCTATCTGACCGAAGTCCATCCGGCTGCCCAGGGTTTCATGTATTCGCTGGCCGATATGCTGCAAGCCGGGCATCGCCTGCACGGGCAGGGCAGTGCGGCGATTTTCATCGATTACGGCTTTCCGGCTGCCGAGTTTTATCTGGACCAGCGCACGCAAGGCACGCTGATGTGCCACTATCGGCACCATGCCCATCCGGAACCGTTTTACCTGCCCGGTTTGCAAGACATTACCGCGCATGTCGATTTCACCGCGATGGCGCAGGCGGCGCTGGATGGCGGGCTGGAGTTGCTGGGTTACGCCAGCCAGGCGGGGTTTTTGATGGCGGCGGGAATTGGCGAACTGTTGCTGCGCACGTCTCCGGACGATGCGATGCGCTATCTGCCGCAAGCCAACGCGGTGCAAAAGCTGATTTCCCCGGCCGAGATGGGCGAATTGTTCAAGGTATTGATAGTCGGACGCGATATCGACTTGGCGCCGGCGCTGTTGCGTAACGATCGCAGCCATCGCTTGTGATTGCGTGCAGCGGTGCTTGTAAATACAGGGGGATTGGCATACTGCAGTGCGTATTTTAATTTCCGCACTAATAATATACGTTAATGGCAGTATTAATCAACAAACGATGGGAGTATCTATGGAGCTGCGCGCATGATTCGTTGGGTAATCGTTATTTTCGTAGCGCTGATCGTATTTTCATCGCTCTTGCCGTGGCTGGAAAAGCTCGGCATCGGGCGCTTGCCGGGCGATTTCCGCTTCAAACTGTTCGGTCGCGTGTTTTCACTGCCGTTCGCTTCCACCGTCCTGATTTCGCTGATCGTGTTGCTGATCGGCCGCTTTCTGTAAGACCATCCTCCGCATATTGCCGCCAAGCCCCCTGATCCTCGCCATGCCTCCGACTCTCGAACAATTGCGCGCCCGTTACGGCGATCGTTACAAGTGGTGGGTGTTGCTGACGGTATTGATCGGCACCACGGCGTCGATCCTGTCCTCGACCATCGTCAATGTCGCCATTCCGGATTTGAGCCGGTATTTCCATTTGGGGCAGGAGCGCGCGCAGTGGGTGTCGTCGGGCTTCATGCTGGCGATGACGATTTCGATGCTGAGCACGCCGTGGCTGCTGTTGCGCTTCGGGTTGCGTCGCACTTATACCGGGGCAATCCTGTTGCTGTTGGCCGGGGGCGTGATTGGCGGTTTCAGCGTCAACGTGCCGATGCTGTTGTCGATGCGGGTAGTGGAAGGCCTGGCTGCCGGCATTTTGCAGCCGATTCCGGTGATCGTCATCATGCGCGCCTTTTCCGCCAAGGAGCAGGGTCGCGCGCTCGGCATTTTCACTTTCGGTGTGGTGCTGGCGCCCGCGCTCGGACCCAGCGTCGGCGGTTTTCTGGTCGAGCATTACGGCTGGCGTTCCATTTTTTTCGTGGTGGTGCCGTTTTGCCTGGTGTCGCTGGCGCTGACGCGGCGCATTCTGGCGGTCAATTCCCCGTTGATGGGCGACGCCAAGGCGCTCGACTGGAAAGGTTTGCTGCTGATCGGCATCAGCACCATCACCTTGATCAACGGCCTAGTGCATTTGCGCGGCGATGGCTGGCAAGCGGCAATTCTGCTGGCGGTCGGCGGCCTGACTCTGATTGCCTTCATTGCCTACCAGCTGCGCGCCGAGCAACCGTTGATGCGGATGCAGTTATTCGGCTTTCGGCAGTTTTCAATGGGGGCGCTGGTTGCCTTCATTTACGGCATGGGATTGTTTGGCTCGACCTATCTGTTGCCGGTATATATGCAATTGGCGCTGCACTATACGCCGTCGCAGGCGGGACTGATTCTGTTGCCTGCAGGACTGGTGCTGGCCGGCGTCATTCCTCTGGCCGGCCATCTGACCGACCGCTTCCCGCCGAATTTTCTGGTGGCCGGCGGACTCGCATTGCTGGCGCTCTCCTTTGCGCTGATGGCGCTGGGCAGCAGCGCGGGCAGTTATTTTTTGCTGATGACATGGGCCATCATCGGGCGCATCGGGCTCGGTTTCGTGTTGCCGGCGCTGAGTCTGGGCTCCTTGCGCGGCCTGACGCCGGAGTTGATTGCGCAGGGTTCCAGCACGATTAACTTTGTCCGTCAGCTGGGCGGGGCGATCGGCATCAGCCTGGTCGGTATCGTATTGGAGTGGCGTCTGGCAGCGCGCACGGCCGATACGGCCGGGCGTTTGCGTGCATTTGACGACACATTTTTGCTGGTTGCTGGTTTGTGCGCATTGGCGATAGTGGCCGCTTGGCGCATGCGGGAAGCGCCGCAGCCGCAATGATTTTGCAAGGACTTCCTATGCAGTACGCAATACCGCATCCAATTGCTCTAGCGGGCGTCCTATCGCGGCCCGCTCCTGATATATGACGATCGGACGCTGCAGCAATTGCGGATGCGATGCCAGCGCAGCGAACAGAATTTCGTCGCTGGCCTGCGCGAGGTGCAGCGTGTCGAACAAGGCTTCGCCATCGCGCACCATATCGCGTACAGGAATGCGCAGTTGCCGCTGCAAATCGTGCAGTCGAGAAAGTTGCAACGGCGCGACTTGAAAGTCGATTACATTCAGCGCAATCGCGTTGACATCGGCGAACTGCTGCGTGCGTGCCAGCGCGGCGATGGATTTGGAGCAGCGCGGGTTATGCAAAATAGTGATCATCAGGCTATCAGAGTAAAAGGGAAAAGGATGTGCGGCGCGCATTGCCAGACCGCCGGTTTTGGATGTCCGCAGAAGTTTATACGGAAAAGCGACTGTGCATTTCCGCTGCAGAAATTGCCGGCAAGGCAATGCGCTAAAAAATTGCATGAAATCGAGCGATTAATAAACACAAGCAGTTGACAATGATAAAAGAAGTCTTCATACTTCAGGGCTCATTGCGGAGGGGTGGCCGAGTGGTTAAAGGCGACAGACTGTAAATCTGTTCTCTTACGAGTACGCTGGTTCGAATCCAGCCCCCTCCACCAAGTTAAGTAATCTTGCAATAAATAAAGGTTGCGGCTGAAGTGGTCGCCCTCGCGGGTGTAGCTCAATGGTAGAGCTGAAGCCTTCCAAGCTTATGACGAGGGTTCGATTCCCTTCACCCGCTCCAGAATCAAAATAGCATGCGCGCTTGTTCATGTGCATGTGACAGTAGCCCTTGTAGCTCAGTGGTAGAGCACTCCCTTGGTAAGGGAGAGGCCACGTGTTCAATCCACGTCAAGGGCACCAGGTTATAGTCAAGCGTGTCAGCAAGAAGCCGGGCGTGTGCCTGGGCATTCTCATCAAAATCGTTAGGAGTCTAAAATGGCAAAAAGCAAGTTTGAGCGGACCAAGCCGCACGTGAATGTAGGCACGATTGGCCACGTTGATCACGGCAAGACCACGCTGACCGCGGCGATTGCAACGGTATTGTCGAAGAAATTTGGCGGCGAAGCCAAAGGCTACGACCAGATTGACAATGCACCGGAAGAAAAAGCGCGCGGCATCACGATCAACACCTCGCACGTCGAATACGAAACCGAAGCACGTCACTACGCCCACGTAGACTGCCCAGGCCATGCCGATTATGTCAAAAACATGATCACCGGCGCTGCGCAAATGGACGGCGCGATCCTGGTCTGTTCCGCAGCCGACGGCCCGATGCCGCAAACCCGCGAGCACATCCTGCTGGCGCGCCAAGTTGGCGTACCGTACATCATCGTGTTCCTCAACAAATGCGACATGGTCGACGACGAAGAATTGCTCGAGCTCGTCGAAATGGAAGTGCGCGAACTGCTTTCCAAATACGAATTCCCAGGCGACGACCTGCCAATCATCAAAGGTTCTGCCAAGCTCGCACTCGAAGGCGATACAGGTCCATTGGGTGAGCAGGCGATCCTCGCGCTGGCACATGCACTCGACACCTACATCCCGACACCGGAACGCGCGATTGATGGCGCCTTCCTGTTGCCAGTGGAAGACGTATTCTCGATCTCCGGTCGCGGCACTGTCGTCACCGGTCGTATCGAGCGCGGCATTGTCAAGGTCGGCGAAGAAATCGAAATCATCGGCATCAAAGACACGGTCAAAACCACCTGCACCGGCGTCGAAATGTTCCGCAAGCTGCTCGACCAGGGTCAGGCCGGCGACAACGTAGGCGTACTGCTGCGCGGCACCAAGCGTGAAGACGTCGAGCGCGGTCAAGTCCTGGCCAAGCCGGGCTCGATCAAGCCGCACAGCCACTTCACCGGCGAAATCTACGTGTTGTCGAAAGACGAAGGCGGCCGTCATACGCCGTTCTTCAACAACTATCGTCCACAATTCTATTTCCGTACCACGGACGTAACCGGTTCGATCGAATTGCCTAAAGACAAAGAAATGGTCATGCCAGGCGATAACGTTTCGATCACGGTCAAGCTGATCAATCCGATCGCGATGGAAGAAGGCTTGCGCTTCGCCATCCGTGAAGGCGGCCGTACTGTCGGCGCAGGCGTCGTTGCAAAAATTATCGAGTAAGAATGCTTGTTCTGCAAGGCGGGGACCTCCTTCCCTTCCTTGTGGTGCCAATACAAGTTAGTGTTTTAGAAGTAGGGGTGTAGCTCAATTGGCAGAGCGTCGGTCTCCAAAACCGAAGGTTGGGGGTTCGATTCCCTCCGCCCCTGCCATGGATTTAGCCGCAATGGCATCGAAAGTCAAACTGTATGTCAAATCATCCCGTTCAAACCGTCACCACGTCGAGCGATAAACTGAAAATCGCACTATCGGTTGGCGCCGTGATTGCGGGTGTAGTCGGTTTTTATTATTTGTCGGATAAGTCAACGCTGATTCGTGCCGCTGTATTGCTGGCTGCGATCGTCATTGCTGTCGCTATCGCCTGGACTTCGACGTCCGGTCGCGAATTCATCGGCTTCGCCAATGAATCGGTGCGTGAAACTAAAAAAGTCGTATGGCCGAAGCGCAAGCAGGCGATGCAAATGACTGCCATTGTTTTTGGTTTTGTACTTGTAATGGCTATATTCCTGTGGGGAACCGACAAGTTACTTGAATTCCTGTTGTATGACATCATTCTTGGCTGGAAAAAATAATGAGCGAAAATATGCAAGACGGCGCGCAGGAATCTGCCGCAGTTGCTCCGCTGGCCAGCAAGAAGCGTTGGTATGTCGTGCACGCCTATTCCGGAATGGAAAAAAGCGTGCAGCGTGCATTGACTGAGCGTATCGAGCGTGCTGGGATGCAAGATCAGTTTGGACAAATATTGGTCCCGACAGAAGAAGTGATCGAAGTCAAAAACGGTCAGAAATCGGTTACTGAAAGACGTTTTTTTCCAGGCTATGTGCTAGTCGAGATGGAAATGACCGATGAAACTTGGCATTTGGTTAAAAACACAAATAAAGTTACTGGTTTTATCGGTGGAAAATCCAATAAGCCGACACCGGTGCCAGCGCGCGAGATCGATAAGATCATGCAGCAAATGCAAGAAGGCGTAGAGAAGCCGCGGCCTAAGGTGTTGTATGAGGTGGGTGAATTGGTGCGCATCAAGGATGGCCCATTTACCGATTTCAATGGCAATGTCGAAGAAGTGTTTTATGAAAAATCGCGTGTGCGCGTGACTGTGACTATTTTCGGCCGTGCTACCCCTGTTGAGCTGGAATTTGCGCAGGTAGAAAAAGTTTAAGCGGTTTGTGGTGTAAGTATTTAGAAGGCATTTACCTGGAGTGCTGCAAATTTCAATTTGCGAAATCCGGGGAGGAGCCCTAGTAACCTGCCGTTGGCAGGACAACCGGCGATAATACTCAATCCAAGCAGGAGCCATCATGGCAAAGAAGATCCTCGGTTTTATCAAGCTGCAAGTGCCAGCTGGTAAGGCAAATCCATCACCACCAATCGGCCCGGCACTTGGCCAGCGTGGTTTGAATATCATGGAATTCTGCAAAGCGTTTAACGCGCAGACGCAAGGCGTAGAGCCTGGCATGCCAATTCCTGTCGTGATTACTGCTTTTGCAGACAAATCCTTCACTTTTGTGATGAAGACTCCGCCTGCAACGTATTTGATCAAAAAAGCAGCCGGCATTCAAAAGGGTTCTGCCAAGCCGCATACTGACAAGGTTGGCACGCTGACGCGTCAGCAGGCTGAAGAAATCGTTACTTTAAAACGGCCGGATCTTACAGCTGCCGACATGGATGCAGCAGTGCGCACCATTGCCGGTTCAGCACGTTCGATGGGTATCACGGTGGAGGGTCTGTAATGGCTAAGTTATCCAAGCGCGCAAAAGTATTCAAGACAAAAGTTGACCGTACCAAAGCCTATTCATTTGATAGCGCAATGTCTATCGTCAAGGAATGTGCGACTGCCAAATTCAATGAATCGATCGATGTGTCCGTTCAATTGGGCGTTGATCCGAAAAAATCCGATCAAGTAGTTCGTGGTTCGGTAGTACTGCCAGCCGGCACAGGGAAAACAGTACGTGTGGCTGTATTCGCTACTGGCGAGAAGGCTGAGCAAGCTAAAGCTGCAGGTGCAGATATTGTTGGTATGGAAGATCTTGCCGAGCAAATCAAGGCGGGCAACATGCCATTCGATATCGTTATCGCTTCGCCGGACACTATGCGTATCGTTGGTACGCTGGGCCAGATTCTTGGACCGCGCGGCATGATGCCTAACCCTAAGGTTGGCACTGTCACTCCCGATGTTGCCACTGCAGTAAAAAATGCAAAAGCAGGTCAGGTTCAATACCGTACCGACAAGAGCGGCATCATTCACGCAACCATCGGCCGCAAATCTTTCAGCGATGAAGCGCTGAAATCGAACTTGCTGGCGTTGATTGACGCGTTGAGCAAAGCTAAGCCAGTGTCCAGCAAGGGTGTTTACCTGCGCAAAGTGTCCATATCGTCCACCATGGGTGTAGGTGTTCGCGTGGATCAAGGTACTTTGGCCGCTTAATTGGCAGAATAAAGTCCTGCTGCCTCAATGGTGGCGGGCAGATCTTTGGGATGAAGTTATGCTGGCATAACTTCAGTAAGTCAAAGACCGTTGGGCGGAGTGCAGTTGGTTTTGCGCAATGTTAAATCACTTATGCGTAATCATAAGTACCCAACGCAGATGGTGCACCCGATCAAGTTTTGTAGTCTCTATGCTGGCTTGTCAGCTCGGAACTCCTAACTTCGGACGCCGTGTTCGAACCGATGCAAGATGGCTGTTCGCTTATGAACAGTATGTTGCGCATCATTAATGGAGGTTGACCGTGAGTCTCAATCTGAATGACAAAAAGGCCGTCGTCGCTGAAATCTCTGCAAAAGTAGCATCTGCACAGACTATCGTCGTAGCCGAATATCGTGGCATCCAGGTTAGTCATTTGACACAATTGCGTGCCAAAGCGCGTGCTCAGGGCGTGTACTTGCGAGTGTTGAAAAATACACTGGCGCGTCGCGCAGTTGAAGGCACAGTATTTGCAGACCTCGCTTCCGAAATGACCGGCCCGTTGATCTATTCGATCTCCGAGGACGCCGTTGCTGCCGCTAAAGTCATTCAAGACTTTGCTAAAGGCAATGACAAATTGGTCATCAAGGCAGGTAACTATGCAGGTAAATCGCTTGATAAAGCAGGCGTTTCTGCATTAGCAAGTATTCCTAGCCGCGAAGTTCTGCTGGCCCAAGTATTGGGCATGATGCAGGCTCCAGTTGCAGGTTTTGCGCGTGGTTTGGCAGCTTTGGCAGTAAAAAAAGAAGCAGAAACAGCATAATTTTGCTAAGTATTTAGCATTGTTTTCTCTGCATTATTTTTGTCAAAACCGATTAGATGTACATACAGAATCAATTTAGGAGTTTCAAATGGCAATTAGCAAAGACGATATCCTTGAAGCCGTAGGCGCAATGTCCGTAATGGACTTGAATGACTTGGTTAAAGCGTTTGAAGAGAAGTTTGGCGTTTCCGCAGCTGCAATGGCAGTTGCAGGTCCTGCTGCTGGTGGTGCTGCTGCAGTTGAAGAGCAGACAGAGTTCACAGTAGTTCTGACTGAATTTGGCGCTAACAAAGTGAGCGTTATTAAAGTTGTTCGTGAAATCACCGGCTTGGGCTTGAAAGAAGCAAAAGACTTGGTCGACGGTGCGCCGAAGCCAGTCAAAGAAGGTGTATCGAAAGCGGATGCAGAAGCAGCAAAGAAAAAATTGGAAGAAGCTGGCGCAAAAGCCGACATCAAGTAATTCCAGTTTGCCAGCGCATATTGCAGCGCCGGAGTCAAAATGCAGAATTCTCCCTGAAAAGGGTGAATTCTGCTTTGGCTCCTTTGTCGTTTTGGAATTTTGTATCGCTGTGTGCAATAGTAAAAGTGTTGTTTCCGCTAAGCCAAGCTGATCTCGAAGGGTCGAGACTTGAGGTTTCGTAGGTTTGCAGGCATTGCTTGTCAGCGCTCGAATCCTGAATTCTCTATCCTTTCTGTCACTCACGGAGTGTCCATGCATTACTCATTTACTGAGAAAAAGCGTATTCGCAAATCATTCGCGAAACGCGCCAACGTTCATCAAGTTCCGTTCTTACTTGCGACTCAACTCGAGTCCTATTTAAGCTTCTTGCAAACGGAAAAAACACCTTCCCAGCGCAAAAATGAGGGCTTGCAATCTGCTTTTACGTCTATTTTTCCGATTGTGTCGCATAACGGATTTGCTCGCCTGGAATTCTTGTCTTATGTCCTCGGCGATCCACCGTTCGATGTAAAAGAATGTCAACAGCGCGGCTTGACCTATGCATCGCCTTTGCGTGCCAAAGTGCGATTGGTGATTCTCGATAAGGAATCGCCTACCAAGCCTGTAGTCAAGGAAATGAAAGAGCAGGAAGTGTACATGGGCGAGTTGCCGCTCATGACGACGACAGGTTCTTTCGTCATCAATGGTACAGAACGTGTCATCGTTTCTCAGTTACATCGCTCTCCTGGTGTATTTTTTGAGCACGACAGAGGCAAGACGCACTCGTCAGGCAAGTTGCTATTTTCAGCTCGGATCATTCCTTATCGCGGCTCATGGCTCGATTATGAATTCGATCCGAAAGATATTTTATTCTTCCGTGTCGATCGCCGCCGCAAGATGCCGGTAACGATATTGCTCAAGGCTATCGGGATGAGTCCTGAGCAAATTCTTGCCAATTTCTTCGTTTTTGATAATTTCATGCTGCGCTCTGACGGTGCCGAGATGGAATTTGTCGCTGAGCGCCTGCGTGGTGAAGTCGCGCGTTTTGATGTGGTCGATAAATCCGGAAAATCGCTGGTAACGAAAGATAAGCGCATCAATGCCAAGCAAGTGCGCGAAATCGAAGCGGCCGGCATCAAGCATTTGTCCGTGCCGGAAGACTATCTGCTCGGACGCGTGCTGGCCAAGAATATCGTCAATGCCGATACTGGCGAAGTCGTAGCTAGCGCCAATGACGAATTGACGGAAGAATTGCTGGCGCGTTTGCGTGAAGCCAATATTTCCGATATCCAAACGCTCTATACGAACGATCTGGATCAAGGCGGATACATATCGCAAACCCTGCGAGTCGATGATACAACTGATCAGATGGCGGCAAAAGTTGCGATCTATCGGATGATGCGTCCTGGTGAACCGCCTACCGAAGACTCAGTCGAGGCATTGTTCAACGGTTTGTTCTATAACGAAGATCGTTATGATCTATCGGCAGTCGGACGCATGAAGTTCAATCGCCGTATCGGGCGTGATGAGCTGACGGGCTCGATGACCTTATCGAACGAAGATGTGCTTGCAGTTATCAAGATTTTGGTTGAGCTGCGCAATGGTCGGGGTGAAGTCGATGATATCGATCATCTGGGTAATCGGCGGGTTCGCTGCGTAGGCGAATTGGCAGAAAATCAGTTCCGTGCGGGCCTGGTACGTGTTGAGCGTGCCGTGAAGGAGCGTTTGGGTCAAGCGGAGGCGGATAATCTGATGCCGCACGATCTGATTAACTCCAAGCCGATTTCGGCTGCGATCCGTGAGTTTTTCGGCTCCTCGCAATTGTCGCAATTTATGGATCAGACCAATCCTTTGTCTGAAATCACCCATAAACGCCGTGTTTCTGCTCTGGGCCCTGGCGGTTTGACGCGAGAGCGTGCCGGTTTTGAGGTGCGCGACGTGCACCCAACCCACTATGGTCGAGTCTGCCCGATTGAAACACCGGAAGGCCCGAATATTGGTTTGATTAACTCGCTGGCATTGTATGCGCGCTTGAACGAATACGGCTTTCTGGAAACGCCATATCGCAAGGTCGAAGACAGCAAGATAACCAACCAGATTGATTTTCTGTCAGCAATCGAAGAAGGCCGTTACATTATTGCGCAGGCAAATGCAACTATCGATAGCACGGGCAAATTGTCGGATGAATTGGTCTCTGCTCGCGAGGCAGGCGAAACCTTGCTGGTATCCCCGGAACGTATCCAGTATATGGACGTGGCTCCTGGTCAAGTTGTTTCAGTTGCGGCTTCACTTATTCCCTTTCTGGAACACGATGATGCGAACCGGGCATTGATGGGTGCCAACATGCAGCGTCAAGCGGTGCCTTGCCTGCGTCCGGAGAAAGCATTTGTCGGAACAGGAATCGAACGCACGGTAGCGATCGATTCTGGAACTACGGTACAGGCGGTGCGCGGCGGGATAGTCGATTACATCGATGCGGGTCGTGTAGTTATTCGCGTCAATGATGATGAAGCGACAGCCGGTGAAGTGGGCGTTGATATTTACAACCTCATCAAATATACGCGCTCGAACCAGAACACCAATATCAATCAGCGGCCGATCGTCAAAGTCGGTGACCGGGTTGCCAAGAGAGACGTGATTGCGGACGGTGCTTCGACCGATTTGGGCGAGTTGGCTCTCGGGCAGAATATGCTGGTCGCATTCATGCCGTGGAACGGTTTGAACTTCGAAGATTCGATTTTGATTTCCGAGAAGGTGGTTGAGGATGATCGGTATACTTCGATCCACATTGAGGAACTGTCGGTTGTTGCGCGCGATACCAAACTAGGTGCGGAAGAGATTACTCGCGATATTTCTAATTTGGCAGAGAATCAATTGGCGCGTCTGGATGAAGCCGGTATCGTTTATATCGGTGCGGAAGTAACCGCTGGCGATACGCTGGTCGGTAAGGTCACGCCTAAAGGTGAGACACAATTAACGCCGGAAGAAAAATTGTTGCGTGCAATTTTCGGTGAAAAAGCCTCCGACGTGAAAGACACGTCGTTGCGCGTGCCTTCCGGCATGATCGGTACCGTCATCGATGTTCAGGTATTTACGCGTGAAGGCATTCAGCGCGATAAACGTGCACAACAAATTATTGACGATGAATTAAAGCGTTATCGTCTCGATTTGAACGACCAGTTGCGTATTGTCGAAGGCGATGCATTTCAGCGTCTGGAAAAAATGTTGATCGGCAAGGCAGTCAACGGCGGTCCGAAAAAATTGGCCAAAGGTGCGAAAATCACCAAAGAATACTTGGCCGATCTCGACAAATATCACTGGTTTGATATTCGCCCTTCTGACGATGAAAGTGCAACAGCGCTGGAAGCCATCAAGGAATCGATTGCGGAGAAGCGCCATCAATTCGACCTCGCTTTTGAAGAAAAGCGTACCAAGTTGACACAAGGCGATGACTTGCCGCCTGGCGTACAAAAAATGGTCAAGGTTTATCT
>Ga0366757_1006_pt1 | contig 28188 bp, 31 predicted proteins | sample TotcelHN113001K6_FD_207061 | JGI IMG/M metagenome (GOLD analysis project Ga0366757, IMG submission 207061) | Enriched cells from coal bed in the Powder River Basin, Montana, United States - Total cells N11 rep1 HSBNCT.N11.300.1.K6 ... | reverse complement strand
TTCAGTCCTACGCCGACTTCGGCCTTTGCCATATTTGACAGTCAATTGGAGCAATTTATCAATAATCCGCTGCCGTTCCAATGCAATAAGGCAATCTAAGCTTTGCCCCATTCGTTCAGAAAAATTCTCTCTATATTGCTGTATCTCTTCAAATTGCGCTTCCCTTATTATACTTCGTCCTGCAGCACCGTCACCCTGCAATACTAATAAGGCTGTTAATCTTCTGTTAAATCCGCTATCTAAAGTCAATTTACTGCTGACATCATGAATAGCCTTCTCTAGTGGTTCCGAAAATGACAAGGGTTCAATTGTCCCAGGCGTAAAACATCCAATTGTTTTTGTTAATGTTTTCATTCCGATGTTGCCAATGGCGGAAGTAGCAATGACAGGAACGCCAAGTATATCTGACAAACGACTTATCTGGATGTGGATTCCGAGGGTTTCAGCCTCATCCATAACATTCAGATTCAGCAGAACAGGAAAACCGCCATCAATTAACTGCAACGTAATATTGAGCATCCGCCTGATGTTCTTGGCATCAATAACATGGATAACCAGATCAGGCTTCTCACAGCGCAGTAAATCTAACGTTACCCGTTCTTCATCAGTAACAGCACTTAAAGAGTAAATTCCCGGAGTGTCTATCACTTCATATAGTTTACCGTTGATTTTCGTCTGCCCTCTGGCAATATCTACCGTAGTTCCGGGATAGTTGGAAACAACAACATAGGCCCCTGTTAAATAGTTGAAGATCACGCTTTTCCCTACATTGGGAGCACCTACAAGTACGACTTTCGGCAGTTTTTGTCCCATAGATCCTCCTCCACTTGAATAGGAAATAGCTGATGTTATTTTCTATTCAAGCGGGCAGGCAAATATGCACAGTAAAATGATAAGGCGCGCACTCCACAGGGAGTACGCGCCTTATTTTTAGATCAACGGATTAATTTTAGCGGCAATACCGGCTTTGGGCATATAGCCCATCAATCTCTCAACGGCTTCTCCATTCTTAAACACGACCATTGTAGGAAGACTCATTACGCCATATTTCTGGGCGATCGCACGGTTTTCATCGACATTGAGTTTAACAATTTTTAATTTATCACCAACATCTTCAGCCAGTTCGTCGATTACCGGTGACAGTTTTGTGCAGTATCCGCACCAAGGCGCCCAAAAGTCAACTAAAACCGGTTTTTGGGATTCAACTACTTCTTCTTGAAAAGAACCCTCATTTACACTTCGAACATTTGCCATCATTATTCCCCCTGTCAATTTATTTTTACTTCTGCGCTATGCGATTACACCGGGCCTGAACCATAATGCATGAGTCATGAATTACATTTAAATTCAACTGTTCTCCTGTTTTAACAACAGAAGCCGCATCGGCTCCCGGCTGCAGCCAAACAGTAGAAATACCTAACTGAGCACAATCACGCATAACCTGTTCTCCGACACGCGGCGGAACTACAACATCAACAGCATCCGGTTTTACCGGTAAATCACGAAGAGTGGGATAGCATTTTTCACCCAGAATTTCAGTTACACCAGGATTGACGGCATAAACATTAAATCCATTTTCTTTCATAAACTTGAAAATTTTATAGCCATACTTTTCCCGATTGTCGGTTGCTCCTACGACTGCCCAATTTTTCAGTTGAAGTGCTTCAGCAATCTTATCCAAGTCGCTTCCTCCTTTTCCCACATATCGATGTCATTAACATTATATTCCTGCTCATATTGTGAGTCAACAGCTTTCCCAATATACCCTGTTTCCCTCACAATTCAACCCTATAATTAGCATCTCACCATCAATATGAATAAAATAGGGAGAGGTGATAAACTTGGCATACGCAATAATCGTGTCATTAGCTTCCAGACGACTGCTACTTTATCAGGGTGGTCAGGTTATACGTACCTATCCCGTTGGCATTGGCAAAACAGGCACACCCACACCAACCGGTGGTTTTCACATCATTAACATTAGACCAAATCCCGGTGGCCCCTATGGAGCCATGTGGATGGGACTTAACCAACCGGGTTATGGAATTCATGGCACCAATAACCCCTCTTCCATTGGTGGAATGGTTTCAAAAGGCTGTATTCGCATGCATAATAATGATGTTGTTTCAATAGCACGAGTGATTCCCATTGGCACTCCGGTAACAATCACGGCAAAATAATGGTGAATAGGTTTAAAAAACTTCCTCTACAATAACCGGTTTAACAGGAATAGCTTTAAGAGAAAACTGACTGATCAGTTCTCGGGCCTGAAGAGGCTCCCAACGATCAATTTGACCTGCTTTCCAAGCCAGATATCCGGTGATAACTTCTGCACTGATGCCACGACTGCGCAAACTGGCAAGCGATAAACTGCCATGTCTTTTAGATAACCGGCTGCCATCTATACCATAGAGCAATGGCACATGGGTAAATGCAGGAGCTGGCAGGCCCAGTAAGCGATATAACAGCAACTGTCGGGGAGTGGACATCAATAAATCGTCGCCTCGCAACACTTGGTTAATTGCCATATGCCCATCATCGACAACTACCGCCAGTTGATAGGCATAAACACCATCAGAACGGCGAATAACAAAATCACCACAGCTGCACCCTACAGTTTGCTGATATTCTCCTTGCAGACCATCGCAAAAACCAATCTTTTCATTGGGAACAGTCAAGCGAACAGCAGCGCGTCTTGACTGTTTTTGTTTTTCTGCCTGTTGCTTAATGCTCAGCTTACGGCAAGTGCCGGGATAAATAAATTCATTTTCGCCAAGATGAGGAGCCAGTGTTACAGCGTGCAATTCTGAGCGCGTACAATAGCAAGGATACACCAGATCTGCCGTTTGCAGCTTATTTAAGGCATCTTCATAGAAAGCGCAGCGCTGACTTTGACAATATGGTCCATATTGTCCCCCCATATCAGGTCCTTCATCCCAATCTAAGCCAAGCCAATGCATATCAGCAAGTAATTGTTTCACATAGTCTTGCCGGGAACGATCGGGGTCCAGATCTTCGATTCTAAGAACCATCTGTCCCCCCTGATTTCGAGTATGCAGCCAAGCAAGCAAAGCTGTCCAGGCATTCCCCAAATGCATTTCACCAGTCGGACTAGGTGCAAAGCGCCCGCGTATTTGGCTCATACCAACTGCACCTCTTATTCATAAGCTAAATTCATTCAAACATAGCCACTAAGCGGCCAAACAGTTCTTTATTAGCTTTGATTTTCTGCTCGCCACCCATAACACAAATATAATTTTGTTTCATCGCGTGATCAATCATGTCTGCAATGTTTTGTATCGTTTCCCGCTTTGTTGCGACTATCTCATCCCGTTCTTGCTGGATATCGTTCTGAGAAATATTGCGGATATAATACATGGTTGCTCTTTCACCCTTCATTTGCGGCGTCAAGGGTGAGTCTAACTGACTCATCGTACCAATGATATATTTCGTCATTTCCCGATCGCTTACATCAAAGGAACGTAAGAAAGTGGCAGTCTCATCATAGACGGTCAAACTCTCTTTCAAGTTCGGATCACGGTAAGAGCCAAACACCATATTGCCGGTCCGCTCAAATTGAGCAAAGCCGCCATATGCGCCCCCCTGGACACGGATACGGTTCCAGAGATAGTCATACCTAAGAATAGTTTCCAGCACTTTTAGGCTGCCGTGGTATTCAAAGCCCTGCCGCCTAAAGTTAGCGCCTTTCGATACGTACTGTACTTTGCCTGAAGTCATCAAACCTTCGTTAACTTGCGCAAAATCGAATTGATAGTCAACTGTTTTAAAAGGCAGATTTCCCAGTTGACCGGTTAACGACTGCAGCTGACTTTGAAACTGTTGAAACTCCTCTTCCTCGCAAGTCAAACTAATTAACAGATTATCCTTATTAAATATTAACCGGGCAACTTGTTCCAGTTTAGCGCCAATTTCATCTAAACGCCCGGATAGGTTTTTTTCTAATTCTATTAAAAACTGATAAAAAGACAACAAACCTATCTCATTATATTTAGCCACTGGAGAAAAATAGGACAAGACCCGGCTGGCAACGATTTGCTGACCTCGACGAAATAGACTTGTTTCCCAATTGGCTTTTGTCTGCTGGATAATTTCGCGTAATCTCTTTTTGTCGCTAAAGGATGAATTACCCGCAACTTCCCCCAAAAGCTGTAAAGCTTGCGGCAATTTTCCTATAAGCGCTTTCGAGCGAATGCGAAACTTTGGATAATAAACATCATCACTGACTTTATCTGCATACGCTAAGACATCATAATATATCCCGCCGGTATGCAAGTTTATTTCATTTGCTAACTCACCGTAATCATTCTTGTCGGTATCAACCTTTCCCAGCATTTCTGCAAGCAAATGTACATAAGGTATGTCCGCTTGCGGTACTTGTCTTGTATCAAAAAGCAAATTAACATAGGCTATTTGATTGGTGAAAATTGGGTGAAATAACAGAGGAATGTTTTGAACCACCCGCTCTTCTATCGGCAGTACTTCAGCCTTGCGCTCCAGATTGCTAAGCTTTACCAGCGGAATAACAGCTAACGCCTCTTCTGTATCAGGTGTCTCTTGCCGTTGTTTTAATTGTTTTGTTTGTTTAATAATCTTAGTCAACTGTGCTTCAGTCAGTCCGGCTTTATAACGGGCTAATTGGCTTTTTAACTCTTCTGCTTTCTCTTCAGCCATCCCTGGCTGCGGTACCAGTGTAACGATTGCCTGATGAAGATTGTCCAGAAAATATTCTTTAATCAAAGCTTCAAAGTAATGCTCATTTAAGCCGGCTTTTATTTTGGCCAAGGTTGGTTCATAGGCCAGATGCAGTAAAGGGTCAGCATCATAAAGCCAGCTATCCATACATTTTATATTATAAGCCAAGCCTTTGGGTCTGCCACCATAGTTAGCTTCGCGCAGCTTAAACTCGGCACTGTTAACAGATGCTTCGGCCAATCTGGTAGTAATGCCTTCCGTCACCAGCTGCTGTAATGTCTGGTAAACAATTTTAACAAACTCTTCTTTATTGCTTTGATTTGCACCAGAAACAATAATGCTAAAAGTAGGCTGCAGCAAGCTTTCTGTAAAGTAGCCAAAAACTTCTTTGCCTATGCCAGCATCAATCAGTGCTTTCTTTAAAGGTGCTGCCGGAGTGTCTAACAGTAGATGGGCAAGCATTTGAAAGGCTAAATAAGATTGAGCATTATTTGCGCAACCAACAACAAAATTCAGACTAAGCAACGTCTTATCCTCTGTCGGCTCATTTGTCGATACGGCATAAGGAAAAACCTTATCTGCCGGTTTAGCAAAAGATTGTTGCGGCTGAATATCCGATTGAATGGGCTGTTTATCAAATTTATTAAGATATTCGCCATCCAAGAACTGCAAAGTATTATCAATATCAACATTCCCATATAAAAATATATAACTGTTGGAAGGATGATAATACTTACTGTGAAATTCACAAAACTGCTGGTGCGTCAGCTCTGGGATAACCTCAGGATCTCCGCCTGATTCAAAGCCATAGGTATTATCAGGAAAAAGAACTTCTAATATTTTATGATCCAGTATGGCATCAGGAGATGAAAAGACTCCTTTCATCTCATTATAGACTACCCCTTTATAAGTTAGCTCGCCATCCATATCCTCCAGTTCATGATGCCAGCCTTCTTGCATCAGTATTTCCGGATCCTGTAACATATTAGGGAAAAACACAGCATCCAAATATACATCCATTAAATTTCGGAAATCTTTTTCATTGCGACTGGCTACGGGATACATGGTTTTATCCGGAAAGGTCATCGCATTTAAAAAAGTATTTAGGGAACCTTTTACTAATTCAACAAAAGGCTCTTTTAGCGGGAATTTTCTAGAACCGCAAAGCACGGAATGCTCCACAATATGAGCAACCCCGGTACTATCTGTCGGCGGTGTACGAAAAGTCACCGAGAACACTTTATTATCATCGTCATTTTCCAAAAACAGCAATCGAGCACCACTTTTCTCATGCTCGAACAACTTCGCTTGGGAATTTACTTCGGCTACCGTCTGCTCATCGAGCAGACGAAAGCCATGGACTTTATTTCCACTGTTGAAATTCATTCTGATACCTCTTTTTATCCATATTTTACTATACCATATTCGTCATATAGGCAACCTATCCTGCTGAATATTGTCATATATGCTGTTGTGCTTATCATGCACTTACTTACTATAGCTAAGCACAAACTCCTGGCCTAATCGAACATACTCTTCCAGTGTATTGACAAGCTGATGGCGTTCAGCATGGCTTACATCGGCAATATCACGGTCACCAAGTGCGGCTTGAATAATATTGCGGACTTGAACAGAGTTATATCCTAGCATAACCAAATTTCGTAATAGTTCCTGGATTTGATGATCCATAATTGACTATCTATCCTCCTCTTTTATATTTAAATAACACCGGTAATATACAGTATATTCATAATGGCTCCTTGAATACCAAAAAAATATGCTAAGTTTTACCTATCTTTTGTCGACTAGCAGCTGATTAGAGTAGAAAATTCCTATTCATTACAGTACAATAGAATTGGAGGTGGCAGCATGCTTGATACTAAAATAGATGGACATACACTGACCATATTCATCGGACTGGAATGTTTGGCTTTGAATTCAGATTCGCTTAGAGAAAACCTGTTTAGTATCCTAAAAAACCCCTATCAAGATATTTGCCTCGATTTTTCACAAACACGTTTTATTGATGCTGCCGGTGTAGGCGTTATTGCTGCCACAGTATACGAGGCCCGGCGCAAAAGCCAGACTATGTCTATGTCAGGGGCCACTGGTTCTGTACTACATATGTTAATGTCTACCGGTGTTGATCGTTTATTAATGAGCAAAGCTAACTAATTGAATCTGCCGAAGAGCCCTCCGTTGAAAATGCGGAGGGCTTTATTTCTCTCGTATACATTGACAGTACATCATAGTATTGTTACAATATACATTATACAATAGTAACTTGAAGAAATGTGCAACATTGTACAGTAACGGTCTTGTTTTCAGTTTCAGTGTATTCATTATACAAATTTTTAAAAAGGATTGTGATGACTATGCCACCAGTAACTGTTCAGCAAGATACTCCCAAACGTGATATTTCCCACGTCGGGGGAATTAACGAAGGGCTCGGCGGTGTGGATCCCTTTGCCGATGAAAACATGTTTCGTTTATTCGGTTTAATTTAAGCTAAAATAAGAAAGCTCTATGCCAATCATTACAAGGCATAGAGCTTCTTTTTATTTAAGCAGGAAACAGCAGGATATTTTGGATCTGTAAACCCACTTTATCGCCAATGGTATATTCCTTAAAGGATGAGCTTCTATCAATGACGCGCACTACAATGTCATTAACCTGAATCCTCCAGTCAATGGAGTCGCCTAAATAGAACTTGTGAATAATTATCCCCTGGATATTGGCAGTTTGATCACGTGATAAAGTTATATGCTCAGGGCGGATTTCTACCACTGCTTTTCCTTCAAAATCTTGTTGTGCCGGCAAATTCAAGCCCAAATCAGGAATAGTAACTTGCCCCTGCCGTACATGGGCGTCAATGATATTAACCAAGCCGATGAACTCTGCAATAATCCGATTAACTGGAGTATCATAAATTTCCATTGGAAATCCGATTTGCTGAATCCTTCCACTATTCATAACGACAATTCGATCAGACATAGCCATCGCTTCTGACTGATCATGGGTGACATAGATCACAGTGACATTTAGTTTCTTCTGCAGTTCTTTCAGTTCAAACCGCATACTCTCCCGTAATTTCGCATCAAGATTACTAAGCGGCTCATCCAAAAGCAGCAAATCAGGTTCAGCTACTAAAGCTCTGGCCAGCGCAACTCGCTGCTGCTGACCTCCGGAAAGCTGACTGGGCAATCGCTGCGAATAACCGCCTAAGTGAACCATTTCTAAAACTGTATTTGTTTTTTCCTTAATGTCGCGTTTTGAAAGTTGTTTAATCTTAAGTGGATATGCCACATTATCAAAGACGGACATATGAGGCCAAACAGCATAAGACTGAAAGACCATACCGATTTTTCTTTTCTCCGGTGGAATAAACAGTTTTCTTACTGCTGAACTGACAAGATCACTGCCAATGTAGATCTCGCCAGCATCTGCCCGCTCAAAGCCGGCTATCATTCTGAGCATCGTTGTCTTTCCGCATCCGGAAGGTCCAAGGATAGACACAAATTCTCCATCCCGAATGACTATGGAGAAGTCATCCACGGCTTTTACATCACCAAACAGCTTAGTAACGGAATTGATTTTTACCTCTGCCATATTCTTACTCCTTTATGATTTCTAGCAGCTTAAATCCCGATTGCCCCTTTAGATACTTTACGTAGTATCACATTGCTGACTAAGATAATTACTAGAATAATAACTGCTAAAACTGACGCATCTTGTGGGTCAGCATAAGTCTGTAGTTCATATAGAAGGACACCAATGGTTTTTGTACCAGAACCATAAAGTATAATTGACATGGTAAGTTCATAAAACGACGGCATAAAGACTAAAAACCAGCCGGCTACAATGGAAGGGCCAATGAGCGGGAGCATGATATCCCGCAAAGACTGAAGCCAGCTTGCACCAGAATTGAGAGCAGCTTCCTCCAGCGAAGAATGAATTTGGTTTAAAGAGGCTGCAATCGTCCGTACTGCCATTGTCAGGTACTTTACCATATAGCCAACAATAAGAATAGTCATCGTCGAATACAGATTAAGACCAAATTCACCGGAAAACGTAATGATCAAAGCAAGTGCGATAACAATACTTGGCGTAGCCCCGCCAAGTGTAGCCAGCCCATCAGGTATCGACCGTCCGCTAACCCCGGTCTTGACAAGCAGATAGGCTATAAACAGAGCAATACCGGTGGCACAGGTAGCTGTGATGGAAGCTGCCAGAAAACTATTCCACAAAGGGTCCATATATTGTTGATTTCCAATAGCCGTCAACCAATTAGCAATAGTCAAATTATCTATTGTAATAGGACGGGATAACGATTTAATCATCGACGTTACAATAATTGAGCCTATCGGTAAAATTATAGCGACCAAGCCATATAAGCTTATCAGAAAAGTCAACGGCCATTTCCAAAATCCCAGTTCAACCAATACCGGGCGGGTACTTTTGCCGCCAATCGTAACATAGTCTTTGCGGCTAAGCAGCATTGTCGAAACGTAAAGAATAAGATTAGCAGATATCATCAGTGAGACTGCTAAGGCCGTAGCATCGCGAATTCCCTTGCCTGTCCCCATATAAACATACGTTACGATTCTTGTTGTTAACACTTCAATTTGACCGGGCATACCAATAATAGCGGGGATACCAAAGGCCGAGCCTACGCCGATAAAAACCAGAACTCCGCCAGCTAAAATGCTGGGAAACATTAACGGTAAAGTGACTTTCCATAGTGTACGCAAGGGGGAGGCTCCAGCTATTCTGGATGCCTCCTCCAGGCTAGGGTCCATTTTTTCTAATGCCCTCGATATCGTAATAAAAGCAAAGGGAGAATGGAATATTGTTAAACACCAAATTAATCCGCCCATGCTATAAATGTTAAACGGAGCAGTTGATAGCGCAAAAATATGGACAAGCCATTCATTCAGATAGCCTGCATTTGGGCTAAGAAGTTGAGTCCAGGCAATTGCGCCTACATATGGCGGTATCATATAACTAGTGATAAAAGTAGTACGAAAAAAATATTTACCTGGTAAATTGGTTCTTCCAACCAGCCAAGCCAGTGGGAATGAAATAACAACACTCAAAAAAGTAACAATGATGGATATATAGAAGGTATTGATAAATGCCGTCCAATTAACACTATTGCGATATACATCCCGGTAAGTTGAGAAATCTACTACTCCCTCTACGACGCAACTGCGGAAAATCAAATACAACATGGGAACGACGGTAAATATGACAAGTACGCTAATAGACAGAAAGATGATTATCCATTTTGTATCCACTGCTTTCAAACTACTTGGTGAAATTCTTGTTTGCAAGTCCGTTCGGTTTATCAGTATAACCCCCTAAAGGGGGAGGGATAGTCCCTCCCCCTTTTGCTATTTGTCCAATACTTTGCTTCTAAACATTTCTTTAACAGTTTCGTTCTCTTTGGCAAGCTTTTCCCAGTCAGGTTTTAAGGCGGTATCCAGCAGCGATTTTAAAGCAGGAGCACCTTGGGGTGCAGCAATATCCTCCCGTACGGAATGCATCCATCCTTTTACCATTACTTCCTGTCCCTCAGGAGATAAGAACCAATCCAAAACTGCTTTTGCTGCCTCTTGGTTTTTACTTGTCGCAAACATGGCGATCGGACTTGGAATCACAATCGTCCCGTCAGCAGGATATACCACCTTTACCGGTTCACCTTTTGCGGCCATTTTTAAAATATTTTCCTCTAGGATAACTACAGCAAGATATTCTCCACGGATTAATTTATTTTGAATAGCTGAATTTCCCTCTTCCACTTTTAACCCATTTTGTTTGAGCGCTGAAAAATAATCCCAGCCATATTTATCAGCAAGAACACCGGCAGTGACGTAGGCTGTACCGGATAACAACGGACTGGGCATAGCAATTTTGCCTTTCCACTTAGGATCAAGCAAATCCTTAAAAGATTTAGGAGCGTCAGCTTCACTTACTTTGGCCGTATTGTAAGCAATAATCATGTTGGAAATGCGTACTCCTGTCCAATATCCCTCTGCGTCCTTGTTGATAGTAATGTTCTTGCGATTCGGGGCATCGTATTTTTGCAGCAGTTTTTGCTCTTTTAATGTTATATAATAAGAAGGATCAGCAACCATAATCAAGTCAGCTTGTACCTTTTTGGCTTCTATCTCCCCGGCAATCTTAGCCATTACCTTTTCCGTACCGGCTTGAAACCATTGAATTTCAAGATCAGGGAACTGCTTTTTTATGGAAGGTTTGATTAATTCAATAATATCAGGATAAATGGACGTATAAATCATCAATGTGCCTGTCGGGCCTTGACCTTTGGGAGATTCCGCCGGTTTACTATTGCTACAGCCTGCTGCTAACAATGTAACTACAAGAAGCGCCGCAAATAAGCCCCATACTAAGCGTTTTTTTTTCACAAAACACCCTCCTAAAGAAGTATAATATAGCAATACGGATTAGTTTCCTCCACCTCCAAATTGGATATTTTTATACATATTATTCTAGTAAATTTAGGCCAATCCTCTGCAATCTTGTAATATTCTGAAAAAACTATAAAATAAAACTATACCGTAGTAAAATAGTAACCTATAGACTTAATAAGGGAGGTCGTTTATTGTGCATGAAAAACTCCCGTGGTTAAAAAACGCGGTTTTAATTTTAGGCAGTAAAACACTGCTAGCAGTGGATAAATCAATCCAAGCCTTGCTGACTAACGATACTGAGGCGGCAAATGAGGTTCGGCAATTAGAGCGGCTAGTCGACTCGATGTATCACGGAATTAATGAATATTGTCTTGATACAATGGCTTCCAGAGAGTTTTCCCGCCATGAAGTTAACTTTATTATTAGCAGCTTAAAAATTGCTATGGAATTAGAAAGAATTAGTGACTATGCCAATCAAATTGCCAAGTTAGTTCAAAAAAAGCTTTCTCAGCAAAATACTGAATTTCTAAAAGCAATTGTTACTTCGACTTCTACAATGAGAGATCAAACACTGGATATGCTAAGGCAATCCTTACAAAGTTACGAAACCATCGATGTCAATCTTGCAAAATCAACTATTGATAAAGATTCTTCAGTTGACAAAATGAATAAACTCCTATTTCGTGAAATGCTTTGCCTCTGTTCTATTCACCCCTGGGTGCAAGAAGTTATTATGGATTATCATATTGCCATTCGTTATATAGAACGAGTTGCTGATCGCACTACTAACATCAGCGAGCTGGTATACTATATCGTCCAGGGGCACTCACTAAAACCAATATCCTATAGCGAGGAGATATGGCATGGTAATTGATGACTTTACCACAATCATTCGTTTAATCATATCGGTAGTACTTGGCGGTATTATTGGCTTTGAAAGACAACACCGCGGCAAGACAGCCGGCTTACGCACCCATATTCTAGTTTGTTTAGGCTCCTGTCTGGTTGCCATCCTGTCTGTTAATCTGTATGTAAGCGTACAAGGTCAAACGAATGCAGACCCTGCCCGCCTGGCAGCGCAAGTTGTCAGTGGTATCGGCTTTTTAGGTGCCGGCGCTATCATGAAAGAAGGTCCGATGATTAGAGGACTAACAACCGCCGCAAGCCTCTGGGTCGTCGCGAGCGTTGGCTTAGCCATCGGCGTAGGTGCGCTTACCGGTGCAGTAACTACCAGTATTCTAGTGGTTATCGCCTTGGAAGTTCTACCGCGAATTGACAAACTGTACTGTGATACTCCGCCTTCGCTGTACGATCTTGTCATCAAATCACAGGACAAACCAGGCCAAATTGGTCATGTCGGCTCACTACTGGGCTCCCTCGGAGTAAGCATTATCCAAATACACATTGAAGACTGTGAAGATAAAAGAATTATGATACCACTTACCATTAAGCTGCCTGATAAGTGTAAAATGGAACAAATTGTTGCAGAGTTAACGGCAATTGAAGGAATTATATCCATTAAACAAGAGAAAAGAGAATAAGTGCGCAATAATTATACTGCTGATCTATGAAACAAGGCATATCACGTCAATTTGACGCAATATGCCTTGTTTTAATTTTCTTCGCTTTATTCTACTTTTTCGTACACTAACTTACCGTCGAAGAAAGTCATCATAACATTAGTTTTATCAATGTGAATAGGATTTATTGCCAATAAATTCTGATCAAGCACCACGATATCAGCCAATTTACCGACCTCTATCGAACCAGTTTCCTGCTCCATAAACATGGCGTAAGCACCGTTGATCGTGAAGCTTTTGATCATCTGCTGCACCGTAGCCCGTTCCTGCTTGTTTAAGAGATACCTGTCATCATCCATATGGGTTATATCTTCGACCCCGTAGAAACTACCATTATCTATATTACGGGTAACCCCAATTTCAATCGCCAACAGGGGATTTGGCACAAGTGTAGCGGGATAATCAGAGGATGATGCAACCATTATGCCCTTGGAAAAGAAAGTACCAAGCGGGAATTCAGCGTTAGCACGATCACCTAGCAATTGGTAGTCTACATTGTGCCACCACTTTGGTCCCTTAAATTGCCAGTAGGGCTGAACGCTTGCAATTACATTAAGCGCTTTAAATCTTGGTATATCTTTTTTGTCTACAAGCTGTAAGTGGGTAATGATATTGCGATAATCTCCCGGAGGCAATTGATTGTAGGTGGCTTCCAGCGCGTCCAGCACCTTTTTGGTAGAACCATCACCGGTAGAATGTACATGAATTTGAAGACCACCGGTATTAGCCTTATGAAAAGCTTGTTTCAGCTTTTCCATATCCCATAAAAAATCGCCGTAATAATTAAGCCCCCGACCAGCTTTCAGAGTATATGGTTCTAATAAATGGCTTGTACCGCCTTCAATTACGCCGTCAGTAAAAAACTTTGTCGAGATCACTTGTAAATAGGGTGTATTGTATTGCTTTCTAATGTCTTGTATAGTAGCAAGCTGTTCATCTATATCATCTGATTGATTGACTGCCATTGCTCCCCGGACACGAAGTTGCAGCCTTCCACGCTTTTCCATGTCTTTAAAGGCGCTAAATAGGATTTTAAAAAGTAAACTTGCCATACAAAGAATGCCGGTAACACCATAACTGTGCATTTTCTTTTGAAAACCAGCCATGGCCTCTACATACTGCTCCAGACTATAGGCAGGCAATGGAACAAGCCACATGGCACCTTCTTTTAATGTGCCCCACAGTTCACCGTTTCTATCATCTTTCTCGATAATCCCACCTACTGGAACCGCCGTTGCAGCAGTTACAGCATTGGCTTCCAAGGCTTTGGAATTGACCCATAACGTATGTCCGTCACTTGCACGCAAGATGACCGGAATTTCCTTTGTTACAGCATCCAGGTATTCTTTCCGGGGCCCTTTGGTTGATTCATTGCCAGTCAGCACATCCCATGACCAGCCTCTGCCATAAATAGCTTTAGCATTTGGGTGACGATTAAAAAAATCTTTTACCGCTTCTATATATCCTTCTAAAGTGTTTATATTTGCTAACTGAACTTCATATAGCTCTAGCAGAGATAAGCCTGGCGGATGTATATGAGTATCGATCATACCTGGTATTACCATTTTACCAAGCAAATCGTACTCTATGGTTTTTCTGCCGATATACTGCTGTACAGCAGCATTACTACCGGCAAATAATATTCTATTGCCTTTTATAGCAACCGCTTCGCATACGGTATCTTGTTCATCGGCTGTATATACAACTCCATTAGTTAATACTATATCTGCAAAAAAAGCTTCTTCCACTTATCTCACCTGCCTTAAAAAATCTTTATTAAGTACTAAGCCATCTAATTAGTCTTAACTATATATTATATTACAGATCAGATGCTCCTACAAGCATACTGTCTATCAGTATAAAATAGCGCTAGCATTTGCATACTAACTAGCAATAAAGGAGGCGCTATAAATTGGAAAATAGATTTGACCGGGGCTTTATTGCAGGTGTGATTGGCGGACTTGTTATGAATATATGGTCTTTCTGGGCTGGCTTTATTAACTTCACAGAGCTACGAATGGTAGACTGGGCTGGAATTATGTTCTATGGGCATACGCCGCCATTTAGCTTGATTGAGACAGTTGTCGCTTTTTTTCTGCAGTTGGCTTTTTCCGGGGTTCTAGGAGTTCTTTTTACTTACCTTATACCTCTCTTGACAAGCCATAATCTATATTTTAAAGGGCTGGTGTTTGGTTCTACCGTTTGGTTCTTTATATATGCAGTTAGCACCCTATTCAGAGTTCCCGGAACAATCCCCTCATCAGTCGGAACTGTTCTTTCTAATTTGCTGGCAGCCCTCCTTTTCGGCCTAGTCACGTCATATGTTTTGAAAATGTCCTATGCAACAGCAGCACAGCCTATGGCAACTAAAATGACAGCCGTTCCGGCAAGGAAGCCGCTTAAGCAAAATGACGATGATCAAAATAACCCTAATAAGAATTGAAAAACCAACAAGCAGGCTGCTACAGCCTGCTTGTATTAATTCCAACTCCTTATTTATTCGCTGGCAAGTGACGCATAGTACATGCCCCTTCTTTTCCAACATTAATGTGATAATCAGAAAAATATTGGTCATAATGGCCAGCAGACCAATGAATATAAACTTTTTATTCTTGGATGTTGCTGATTGTTCCATCCATTAAAACCAGGGAGAGATAACAAAAACGCCTACCTAAGGCAGACGTTTTTGTTCGCCTAATTTAATTATTGTTTAATATCAAAGCCAGTATTGCTATTCCGCCAAGCGTTCTCATTACTTCCTCATGATGCTCTTTTTCACGCTGCTGGCGCTCTCTCCAGTCATGTTCCCGCTCATTTTCCCGGCGCTGCATTTCACGTTCGTGGCGTTCTCTTTCTTCCTGTATGCGATGATCACGGTCTCTATCGCTATGCCGTTGTTCATATCGCTCATGTTTGTCATTATGTCTCGGTGATGCCTCAATGACAGATGCACCCAAACCAACTTGCATAAGACCGATCATGGAAAAAATCACTATCTTCTTAACTATACTTTTCATAAAAGCTCTCTCCTCTTTTTATCAAAATTTATTTAAAATACAATGACTACTCAGTCACTTATGTATACAGCAAGCTAACCTTTTGTATTACCCCCTTCCTGTGAAAACCATTTTATATAAACGGGTGACGTAGGTTGGCAGATATCCTTTGCTACGTCATCCCGTACCTTTCTGCTCAATCCCGATAATCTAATTATAGGTCCCAACTTTTAGAATTTTTTTAGAAAAACATGGGTAAAAACAAAAATAGCCGTCTCAAGCGAGACGGCTATCTAACTTTATTAAGGTTGCTGTTTATCTTCCATGCCGGATATCTTCTAAGGCTCTTTCATGACGCTGATTTTCATGCTGCTGCCTCTCACGCCATTCCTTCTTTTTTTCATGAGGGCGACGTTTCATTTCGCGCTCATGGCGATCATTTTCTATGCGTTCCCGCTTATGCCGCTCATTTTCTATCCGTTCACGTTCATGGCGGTCTTGCCCTCGATCTTCATATTTCTGCTGTATCTGGTAACGATTATCCGGGAGCGGTGATGCCTCGATTATCGACGCTCCTAAGGCAACCTGCATAAAACCGATCATGGAGAATGTTACTATTTTCTTACCTATATTGTTCATAATAAAAACTCTCCTTTTGTTCAAGGTGTTATCTATAGCTAATTGACTCTCCAGTCACTTCTAGCTGCATAAACAAAATACTTTTATGCCCCCCTCCTTTTATGAATTTTTATGTAATGGATAGGAGCTACCAACTTATTGGTAACTCAATTATCCATACTTGTACTATACATCCCAACTTTTAGATTTTTTTTAGAAGAACTTACATATTAGCGTCATATAATTGAATTCTATCACATTAACATAAGTACTGAATATTATATATTAGAATTCCCAATATATTGTAGAGGAGAAAGTGATTATGCTTTTCAAAAAAGATGATTTTGCTACCTGCGCAGGAGCAGTAAATGTGTTACTCGATAACCGCATTGTACTGCAAGGTCAGATTATACACGACCACGATGAAGATCGGAAACTCGAATACAGCAGCCCGCATATTAATGTTGAATTAGGCAGCGGAAATGTATTTATTACCCTGGAATTACTCTGTGATGCTTTATTAATAAACGACTGTGCTGAACTTACGGTTACCTCTCGCGCTTTTTTCGAGGGAGATAGGGTAAGATTAAACGTTGCTGAAATTTCCGCTATCGGTCCCAGTCATGGATGTCCCGAAGATGACTGCGAATGTAAAGATCATTTTTATTATGATAATCAGAGTTAAACATTTTTATAATTAACTAAGAGTAGAGCCTGTCAATCTCTAAGCAGCACATCCATTTCCTGCATCTTCAACTGAGCAAGAAATGGATGTGCAACTTTAAAAAGATAGAAAAACGCCCATCCCAAAAGGACAGGCGTAAGCGAATTAAAGCTGATCGTCTTTATCAATTTTATTGGCGATACGTTTTAATGATTTAGATATACTATGCAGCAGGTATAAGCCACCAACCACTACAACTATATGAAATGTACTAAAAACAGCCATACCATAAGGGAAATGACCATGCATTTAAATAACCTCCCTTTGCCTCGATTACTACAGAACCATTTATATCGACAGAGTGAGTTTGTCACTCTATTGCTTTCACCGGCCCCATAGCTATATAATAAACACCAATTTTTAGAATTTAATTAGAACAAATACATTAAGCATAACGGATTCCCAACCATACATACTTTTTATTTACGATACTGCTCACTATCATCCCGATGAATAGCATCTTCCATAAGGGTGCTCCACTTTTGATGATTTGAATCTTCACGGCTAAACTGCAGAAATAGATCGGCAACTGCCATAGCTGCTTGCTGCTCACTGATTGTTAATCCATTTGCTATTACCATTGCCGCATCTTTTGCTGCGTTCACTACCAGAGATTGTCGTTTTGCTGGAAGTAAACCGACAATGGCCGGAACGGTAAGAGCAAGTTCGAGCTGCCTGGAATTGATCTCCATTTGAAAATCCTCCTATATTATCTAATTCCACAATATAAACCACGCTATTTTTCTAATCCATTTTAGCGTTATTTTATTAAATTTAGATTTAGGAAATTCTCGTTATGCTTTAATTTGTAAAGAGTCTTAGGTGTAGCAATTTTTTATGCAATTAGGAATGAATAATTTTTAGATAATTGGTACAAATAGTATAACTATAAACGATAGAAATAAGCTAAATGGAGGCCTAAAATGACTATTCATAATCATGCTCCCCTAAGTTCAACCGAGGTTGGAAGTTTATGGTCACAGTATCAAAATGATAGCCTAGCAATTTGCATGCTTTCTCACTTTCTGCAGACTGTTAAAGATGAGGACGTTAGAGAGGTTGTTAAATTTGCATTAACTGTCGCACAAAGCAATTTAACGCAAATTACTTCTATCTTAGCGGGCTCTCAATATCCTATTCCTAAAGGGTTTACTCAAGATGATGTTAATCTCAATGCTCCAAAGATGTTTCTAGATACCTTCTACCTATATTATCTAAAACATATGGCTCGGTTGGGATTAGCTGCCTATTCTTTATCGCTATCGTTCTCTGCCAGAGCGGATGTCCGAAGGTTTTACCAAACATGTCTCAATTCATCCGTGGAAATAGATCAGAGAATTACTACCAATATGTTATCCAAAGGAGTTTACATCAGAGCTCCCTATATCTCTCCGGCTGAGAAAATTGAGTTTGTCGAGGATTCGAGCTATTTGGGGAGTTTCTTTGGCAAAAAAAGACTACTCAATGTTATCGAAATAGGTAACCTTTTCACAAACTTACAGGCAAATATTATCGGAGAAGCTCTGATGACTGCTTTTTCCCAAATCGTATCCTCTGAAGCGGTGAGAGAGTATCTTTTACGTGGTAAAGAGATTGCAGCCAAGCATGCCAGTCTATTTGCCACCTCACTAAGAGATTGTGATCTTCCTGCACCTAGTCCGATCAATACCATGATTACTACTTCTACTGCATCTCCTTTTTCGGACAAATTGATCCTTTTTCATGTAACAGTCATGATAGCGGCAGGGATAGGCAATTATGGACTTGCCATGTCGACGAGTCAAAGAATGGACTTGACCATTGATTATGCCCGCCTCTTAACCGAAATAGGTCTTTATGCAGAAGATGGTGCAAATTTAATGATTGCAAACAAGTGGCTGGAAGAGCCACCGCAAGCTATTAATCGTACTGAATTAGCCTTATCACCAAAATAGACGGAATGCAGTACCACTTTTTACCGTTACTATCGATGAATATTGCTTCACCTGTCTGGTAAAACTGAAATAGGACATTTCCTCCTCCATCCACCCACTCAACTGGCTTAATAGCCGGTTATTTTTTTATGACGCTACCGGGCATAGTGTTAATCTAGGCGTTAAATCATTTTATAGGGGTGTTAATATGCCAACATATCGAGTCTTTATTAACAAAAAAGCTACCGGTGATTTTGTTACAGGGATAAAAGCGGAAGATGCATACATTAATGCCGTTAGTTCCGTAACTCTCTCAGATGATGATGATGTCCAGCTTTCGGAGGTTAAGTCTTCTACTCATTCTGGGAAAAATACGTTAGCTCAGTCAATTGACTCAGTAACCGAATCAGAACTCTAGAGAATTAACGTAACATGTAGTCACCATTGTGCATAAAATAGAGTAGCCCACCTCTCATTAACTATTCGCCAGATGTCTGCGAACAGCAGCCTTTGGCTCTTTTTCTTTTTAGGGCTCTACCTTCAAATTTAATCAGGACTGCCCCCATTGCCACTCCTTGTATCATCGCCCCGGACTTCGGTCTGGGACTTTTTTATTTTATCAGCACCGATAAATCTTTAAGTAAATCTTTATGTTCACTGTATATGGTTTTTATCATATTATTGACCATTATTTACCATGAGAGTATAATGGTATCTGGTACCAACAGATAGAAAGGAGACGAGCGACATGAAAAAAACCGTACTTTGCCTTCTTGCTTCCGCTTTACTGGTTACCGGCTCCGCTTCCTGTTTCGCTTCCGAAGCCCCTAAGGATCTGGCCCTGGAGAAGACCTATTCGTATCCCGGGATGGCGCCTTTTGAGGTACAAGTCTTCGTGCACGACGATAAGAAAGGAACCATTACGTATACAGGCGAGTGCTATACTAATGGCAAGCTGGATTATCAAACAATCAGCGTTTCCAAATACACAGTGTATCCGGAAACCGATTGGAAAAGTTTCGCCAACTAGTCCTTACCTGTGCGTCTGATCGAAGTATAAAAAAGTAAAAGAAACACAAAAAAAGCAGGCTAAATAATAGAGCCTGCTTTCTCTTTGCCTGTACCGAGATTGCTGTACAGTTGCCATTATTGGTGCGATTTTCAAACCATTGTCACCAAAACTGTTACCAGGAGACATAAAAAACGCCCTCGCAAAATTTGCGAGGGCTTTATTCATTGGTGACACGCCAGGGAATCGAACCCTGAACCTACTGATTAAGAGTCAGTTGCTCTGCCAGTTGAGCTAGCGAGTCATGTTGGCTGGGGAGGGAGGATTTGAACCCACGAATGCCTGAGTCAGAGTCAGGTGCCTTAGCCAGCTTGGCGACTCCCCAATGCGCAAGTTCACTTGCTGTTACTGATATAGTATACACCCGCATATGACATAAGTCAACGTTTTAGTTGCAAATTTTATTTATCGGCATCATTTTTTACCTCTTTCAAATTGAATGGAGAGCTTTGTAGATACACAAGTTTTAATTTACCAGGGATTACGATGGTGAAAACATGAAAAACTAAAATAAAAACAAGGAGGCGACCGCGCTAATGGAAAGAAAATCAGCTAGACGTAAATTTCGCCGCAAGTATAAACGTTATGCCGCCGCCGTAGCTGGGGCAGCTATTTTGACAGGAGTTGCCTTGCCTGGTATTCCAGTTGCTAAGGCCTTAGCTGCCGAGAATCCCTTTACGCCTCAGAACAAGACGGAACTAACCACAATGATTGATAAAGATACACAAAATCCGGTAAAAAAATTAGTCGCCAGTAAAGAATGGGCAGGAAAAGAACGGACTGCCGAACGGACAAGAGACCGTGACCGTGATAATAACGGTTGGCATGAACATGGACGTGGCAGCTGGCCTAGCGCCGATGATAATCAAGGCTGGTATGAAAATGGGCGTATTTATTACCGCAGTGATAATTACCGCTATAACGACTATGATCGATATAGCTCTGTCAACTATCTTAGCAATCCTGTGGAAATACTGAAAGCTAATGCCGCTAAATATGGCTTTGACCAATATAACGATTCCTTCACTCTCCTTTCCCAATCAGGTAATACTGCAACTATTCAAATAGTAAAAAATAGCACTGGTCAGCGTTTTATAATTTCCCTAGAGAGAAACTACGATCGGGATTGGCAAATTGTTTCAGTACGCAGCTTATAAAAGATAAAGATGGCTACCGCCTATATGCCGGCGGTAGCCATCTTTATCTTTTAGGAGCAACCCTCCATATACGCTGCCATTAGCAAGCTAGTCGCAATTTTGTCCTATAAATCAACAACTAATTTACTGAAAATTCCATTATAATTTATTTAACTTATCGTAATTCAATACGGAGAGGAGAATTTAGAATGCCTAATCGAATAATTCTAAATGAAACATCCTATTTTGGCCCCGGTGCAATAAGCGTTATCCCTGAAGAAGTGAAGCGCAGAAACTTCAAAAAAGTCTTTATTGTTACCGACAAAGACTTAATTAAATATGGAGTAGTAGCAAAGCTAACTGCTGTTTTAAAACTTGCAGGCATCCCCTTTCATATTTATGATAATGTAAAGGCCAATCCAACAATTGAGAACGTCTGTACCGGCGTTGCCAGTTATGCTGACTCAAAGGCGGATTTTATTATTGCCATAGGCGGCGGATCGTCCATTGATACTGCCAAAGCCATTGGCATCATCACTAACAACCCCTCTTTTCGTGATGTTAAGTCTCTTGAAGGCTGCGCTGCAACAAAAGCAAAAAGTGTACCTATTATAGCAGTTCCAACCACTGCAGGAACTGCAGCAGAAGTAACAATAAATTATGTTATTACTGATGATCAAAGCGTAAAAAAAATGGTTTGCGTTGATCCTAATGACATACCGGTAATGGCAGTTGTTGATCCGGAGCTGATGGCCTCAATGCCTAAAAGCCTCACAGCGGCAACTGGAATGGATGCTCTGACACATGCTATTGAAGGCTATACGACAAAAGGCGCCTGGGAAATGACCGATATGTTTGAACTGAAGGCAATTGAGCTTATTGCGCAGAATCTGGAAGCAGCTGTCCGGGATCCTCTGAATCTAGAGGCGCGAACTAATATGGCCCTGGCCCAATATATCGCCGGTATGGGTTTCTCTAATGTCGGCCTTGGTATTGTCCATTCCATGGCTCACCCGCTGGGAGCTTTTTATGATACACCCCACGGAGTGGCAAATGCCTTGTTATTACCATACATAATGGAATATAATGCTCCTGCAACAGAACATAAATTTAGAGAGATTGCCCGTGCTCTCGGTGTTAAACAAGTCGATTCCATGACGGCTGATGAATATCGCAAGTCCGCCGTCGATGCAGTAATTGCCTTGTCTAAGAAGATTGATATTCCACAGAAGCTTTGTGAAATCGGCGTAAAGAAAATAGATCTACCTCAGCTTGCAAAATCAGCATTTGAAGATGTATGTACTCCAGGCAATCCACGGGAAGCCAGCCAGGCCGACATACTGGCACTTTATGAAAAAGCCTTCGAATAAAGCATGACAAATAACCAGCCACGGATCCCGTGGCTGGTTATTTGTTTTAAATACATCTATTTTGACTCGCAAAACTCTTCTTCATCAAGATAGATCCAATCGTGCCCGATCTTCTGAAACAGTCTCAAACAATGGTCATCTTCAGACACAAATAACGTTATAGCATTATTGGCAAGAGGATTGGCTTTAGCATTATCTTCAACCCGGGCAATGACCCTTTTTAACTGATCTGTATATAAGGTAAAGGTTTTAGTCATGATATCCTCGCAGTAGTTTATTTATCTATAAAACACATTATAGTTGTTAATCCAGGTTCAATACAAGACAATTATTTTAAAATCCATTTTAGCCTAGATGGAAGATAGGAGTTAGCATTTACCGAGAGACCAGCCTCCGCAATCATCCAATTCCAGTCTTTGATTATGGTATTTTAATAGCGTTTTTCGATGTCCCACACTAATAATTGCTGTCTGTCGTAAGCTTTTACATACTAACTCATAAACAATCTGTTCTGCATCTTCGTCTAAAGCCGAAGTAGCTTCGTCTAAAAATAGCCATGCTGGTTTTTGCAGCAATGTCCGGGCAAAAGCAATTCTTTGCTGCTCTCCCAAGGAAAGCACTTGGCCCCAATCATGAGTTTCATCCAATTTATTTATTAAATAGTTTAGCTTACAAGCAGTCAGAATCGCTTGTAAATCAGCGTCACTAACACTTCGCCCTATTCCGGGATACAACAGGACTTCTCGCAAGGTATCAATCGGCATATAGGATTTTTGGGGTACAAACATTACTTTATCTTCATTAGGAAAAGCAATAGTACCGGCTGCAAAAGGCCATATACCCGCAAAGGTCCTTAGAATCGTACTTTTCCCACACCCCGAAGGTCCTGTAACTACTAACCGCTCTCCTTTCTCAATAGTCAACGTCAAGCCTGCAACCAGGCTTTGACCATCAGGTTGAAATACAGTTACGTTTTCTGCTGAAAAACCGCCTCCATTCAGTCTGTAGTTTATTTCTTTTTGATTCAGATTTCTTGTTTGTACCGTTTCCATATAGGTGAGAAAATTATTAAGCCGATTAACGACAGCCCGCCATTGCGCCAGCCGGGTAAAGCTGTCGATAATAAACGAAAATCCTGCTTGAACATGATGATAGGCATCAATTACCTGAAACATTTGGCCTAAATGTATTTCACCAAGAAAATAGCGCGGTGATGAAACCAAGATAGAAAAGATAACCGCAACTTGTGAGTAACCGGTAGTTAGCCACATAAGGCGCTTTCGAACTGCGATGATCTTCATAAAATTTGTTACAATATGATTAAAATGGCGCAGGCAATTCTGCCTTTCCTTATTCTCCCCACTATAGAAAGCAATACTCTCTGCATTTTCCCGAACTCTAACAAGGCTAAAGCGAAAATCGGCCTCATATCGCTGCTGATCATATTCCAATCTAACAAGCGGGCGGCCAGTTCTTAAGGTCCAGTACGTCCCAATTACGGCATAGGCCAACGCTAACCATACCAAATAACCATATACCGGTACATTAAAATGTCCAATTGCTATAATAACAACACCTGACAAATTCCATAGTATAAGCACAAAAGAAAAGACCGTCACAGCATCCTGCAAAAAATCTACCGATAATCTAAGCGTAAGCAGAACAAATAATTCTACATCTTCGCTGATTCTTTGATCAGGATTATCGGCATCATTTGCAGCCATTAGCTGCAGGCGGTAATATGTTTTTTTTTGCAGCCACTTTGCTAAATATCGCTCTGTTAACCAGCGGCGCCACCGGTTATGTAATAACATTCGTGTGTAAATCTGATACCCTTTTACGATAATAAATAAAGTAGCCAGTAAGGCATACACTTCTATTGATTCAATAAAGCCCTCTTGGTTATAGTTTTGTATTACTTGATAAAAATCTCCCTGCCAGAGATTTAGCTGTACCGTTATATATACTAATACGAGATTTAAGCTGATAACGCTTATTAACAATAACCAAGCTGACCACTTTTCGTTTGAAAACCAATAAGAGCTGGCTATTGCCCAGGCACTTCTTAGTACAGCTCCCCGTCTCATCTAAGTATCATCTCCCTCTCACCTCTCTATGTTATATTTGGCATTTGCCTATGTCATGACAAAAGCGCCTAAAAGTCTTCCAACAAAAAATCCAGCAGTTTTATCACTGCTGGATTTTGTAAGATGTTCAATATTATATTTATTTACCAGCATGCAATAAATGACATGCGTCATTAAACAAGCTCAGCATCACTCGGTCTTCATGATATTCGAGTATATTAACTGCCGTGTTATCTTGTTTCAGACTCCACACCTGATTCAAGTGAAGATTAAGCACCGCACAAATCAAAGCCCGAATCGTTCCTCCATGAGAAACGATAGCAATTGTTTGCCCAGGATGCTGTTTAACAAGTTCACATACTGCCCCATGAGCCCGTTCTTTCAATATGCGAAAAGACTCACCGCCGGGAATTTCTACCTCATCAGCGAAGCTGTATAACTTTTTTAGCAAACCGGGCCAGCGTTCGTCAATGCCATCATATGTCAGCCCTTCCCAGTCACCAAAGCAAATTTCCCGAAGAGCCGGTACGCTGACAACAGTCAACCCATGCTTGCCGGCAATATACTCAGCCGTAATAAATGCCCTACTTAAATCACTGGCATATACTGCTGCTAATGGCTCATCAGCTAACCGTTCTGCCACAAGCTCGGCTTGGTGTATTCCTTCGTCAGTCAACGCAATATCAGTATGTCCCTGATATTTCATCTCATGATTCCATAGGGTTTGCCCATGGCGGACCAGAATTACTTTAGTCATGCTTTTCACCTGCCAAAATTTGTTGAAGCGCCCTGATAAGCTTACTATTTTGTTCCGGCAATTTAACGGCTACCCGAATATAATGACTAGTAAGACCAGGGTAATTGCTACAGTCACGTACCATCACATTATGCTCAAATAGTTGGGCCCTCATTTGTCCGGCAGTTAATCCTGATTTGGCTATATTAATGAGGATATAGTTAACCGCCGGAGAATATGCCTTAATTTCCTTAATAGCTTTTAGTTCAAGAAAAATTTTTTCTTTTGCATCAGCAACAACCTGGCGACTTACCCGCCGGTACTCCCAGTCCGCCAAAGCAGCCACTCCGGCAGCCTGGGCTAATGAGTTAACATTCCAGGGATCTTTTCCTTTATGCAGAAGGCTGACAAGCTCTGGACTTGCAATAGCAAATCCAAGCCGCAAGCCAGGAATAGCATAAAATTTAGTTAGTGAATGAAGAATCACCAGATTAGGATATTTGGCTACTAACCAACGGCAAGTATACTCTTCGTCATCTGGCAGAAAGTCAATAAAAGATTCATCAATAACCACCAAACTATCCAAGGCTTCTGCCTTAGCTATCACTGCAATAATATCCTGGCGAGTCATAAGAGTCCCTGTTGGATTGTTGGGATTAGCGATAAATACAATTGACTTTCGAGTCATAGCAGCAAGCATAGCCGGTATATCAAAAACAAAACCCTTTTCCTCTTGCAAAAAACAATAATCAATTTGCGCACCCGAAGCAGCAGCAGCCCGCTCATATTCACTAAAAGTGGGAGCCGGCACTAAAACACGCTTGGGATGAATCATATGGCAAAGCAGATACAGTAATTCAACAGCTCCATTTCCGGCAATAAGCTGATCCATTGGTACGCGGTAATATTCGCTGATTGCTGTTTTCAACGCCGTTGTCTCGGCATCAGGATAATGAATGATATAAGGCAGCTGCTCTATGATTGTTTTTTCCACTGTTGAAGCCAGACCAAGAGGGTTGATATTAGCGCTAAAATCAAGCAGTTCCAGCGCTGCTACCCCCTTAGAACGGGCTGCTTGATACAAATTCCCGCCATGTTCATAAGCGGCTATCTGTCCCATACGTCATCCCCCTCCACAAGCGTCAGCCCTCCGGATATCAGGCATGCCGTACGGATATACTGAACCTTTCCGCCACATAATGAAAGAATATGTTCAATACACTGCTCCTTGCCTTCACCACCATCTACTGGAAAGAGCACACCTAACACCGTTCCGCTATGAGCAGCATTCACACCTACTGCCCCATAGTATTTGCTGATATCGATAATTTGTTCCAAATAGGGTTTGTATAAAATAGACTGATTGGCTAGCGCACTTAATGTAGCGCCCGCTCCAATCAGGCGGCTGTCACCCTTTTTTATTCCTGCTGCAACTAGCTCTACTGCTTCACTTACAGCTTTTTCTTTTAACTGATTTTGTTCAACCAAATCCACACGCCTATTAAAGGATAGTGTATCGATCTCTCCACCAACGTCTAAAATAACAATATCCAGGGGAGGAGGCTGCCCTAAGCACTTGCTTAGTTTTCCTTCTACATGGTCAAACATCATAATACCGGGATAGAAAATAGCGTCAGTCGGTTCTATGGACAAAGCAATTGCAGCAATTTCCTCTGCCTGTAAAGGTTTGCCGGCATGAATAGCAGTTGCTTGACAAGCGGCACTAATATCTGCACTGCTTGAGGCCATTCCTTTGCCAACAAGGAGTTCTGATTGAATGTGAACAGACTGGTTTTGCTGCGTTACTCCCAGATAGCGCAGCGTCATTTCCATGGCTGTTGCCGCTTTCTGGTAATCAGGCAGCACTGGCGAAGCACAGGAAATAATTTGAGCCTGAGAATACACGTCAATGGGACAAGTAATTAAAAAATTTTGCCCTTTAATAGTACCCTGCACCAGTTCGCCGCAGGAGCCGGGCGCCCTAACTTTGATCGCCATAGGCTTCTCCTGTATACTTTTTATAAGATCAAAAAAACAAATAATATAACCAATTCGCTTAGCTCGGTAATGGCGCCATATGCATCACCTGTCAGGCCACCTAAAATACCTGTGACGTATTTGCCAAATAGCAAGGTAAATACCAGCGCGGCTGCCAATCCCGCAAAAGCAAATTTTCCGGCCAGAAATACCAGAATGCCTGTTATTACCGCTGCAACAAGCAACGCCTTTTTACCGGCATACTGGGCAAAAGCTTTTCCCATCCCGTCAGGACGGGCATACGGAAAACAAGTGATACCGACAACCATTGAAAACCGGCTCACTACCGGCATAATAAACAGTGCTGTAATCAGATGAGTAGGCGTCATATCCATGAGCAGCGACCACTTTAGCAGAACGACCAAACAAAAAGCCATTACGCCATTAGCGCCTACTCTGCTGTCTTTCATGATTTCCAGCATACGCTCTCTGTTTCGGCCTGAAAAAATCCCATCAGCCGTATCCATCAGTCCATCACCATGGAGGCCTCCGGTAATAATAATTTCAACTGCAATTAGTATAACAGCCAGAACATTAGGCGGTAAATGTTTTCCTAAAATAATATTAACCGCTACCAATGACAGACCGATAATAGCGCCTATTAATGGAAAATAACGTACACTCCGTCCAAAAATTTCTGGCGACCAAGTCGTCTGGTGAGAAAATTTTAGGCGGGTAAGAAATTGCAAACCTGTTAAAAAGTCCTGTAACAAACAACCTTACCTCCCCGTTACCATTGTATAAGCATGATACTCAATACACAAATGGCCGTAAC
>Ga0366757_1005_pt1 | contig 32842 bp, 33 predicted proteins | sample TotcelHN113001K6_FD_207061 | JGI IMG/M metagenome (GOLD analysis project Ga0366757, IMG submission 207061) | Enriched cells from coal bed in the Powder River Basin, Montana, United States - Total cells N11 rep1 HSBNCT.N11.300.1.K6 ... | reverse complement strand
TTCGAATTCGATTTATCAGCACCTGATATTCCTCACTGCTTACTAATTTTTTCGATTCCGGATTGTTGTTGAACGGAGCTCCCCAGTTATCCCCACCTTCATACTTAGGAGCCAGGTGGCAGTGCAGATGCGGAACCATATCGCCATATATAGCGTAGTTAATCTTGTTGGGCAGAAAAGTCTGTTGCAACGCCTGAGCCGCTTGGGCAACATCATCCGCGAAGGCATGCCGTTCTGTCACCGTAAGGTCAAACAGTTCTTTTGCATGCCAGTTTAGCACCACCACTGCTCGTCCTGCGTAGGTCTGATCCTTTGACAAATAAAATTTCGATACCTTCAGCTCAGCAATTTCGAGCAGTCCGGACAATATTTTTTCGTCTTTTGTGCAGTATAGGCAGGTTGTTTCAATGAGTTTGCTCATTTCTCCAGTCATCATGTTCCTCCATGCTGCAACATTACATTGCTTTTTTAATTACTTCCGCTAGCAAGCTGCGATCGACAGGACGGGGATTACACTTGATGTGACCTGTCGACTTTTCTATAGCCACTAGCACTTCATCCAGCGACAGGGAATCACAATCAACATACTCGGACAGTTTTTGCGGCGCATTGGCCTGAGCGCGAATTTCCGCTATGCGCTTGATTCCCAAACGGGCGGCACCAACCTCAGTCAGGCCCGTCGTATTGATTCCCAGCGCTTCAGCAATTTTACAATACTTTTTCACGCTATATTCAAGATTAACTTCCATAGCAATGGGTAGAAAGATGGAACAAGCATCGCCGTGGGGGATCTTGAACATGCCGCCTAAGGGCTGAGCGATGATGTGAGCAATGCCGATACCCGCATGGAGTGCGCAGCCTGCCAGGTAGCTTGCCAGCATCATATCCCCCCGGGCCTCAGCATCATTGCCTTCGTGCACGGCCTTCACCAAACTGCGGTTAATCAGCTCAATAGCCTTGAGGCCCCACATTTCGGTCATTGGATTGGCATTTAAGGAGACATACGATTCAATGGCATGACTTAGTGCATCCATCCCGGTAGATGCTGTTAAGCGGGCTGGCAGCGAGAGGGTAACTTCAGGGTCAAGTATTACTGTCTCAGCAATCATATAATTGCTATAGGCACTCTTTTTCAGACCATTGTAGTTGTTATGAATAACACTCACCTTGGTTGCTTCCGAGCCTGTGCCGGAAGTAGTCGGTATAACGACAACCGGCAAGGTCGGTTTTACGACCGTTTTTTGCCCCATCTGGTATTCTTCAATGAGGCCGCCATTCGTAGCCAACATAGCAATTGCCTTGGCAGCATCAAGCACACTGCCGCCCCCAACTGCCAGTACGGCATCACAATTTTCTATCTTAAGAAAATGTGTGCCCTTGTTAATTACATGAAGATCCGGCTCTGTTTTAACAGCATCATAGACCGTAAACCCGAGGTCATTATCCTTTAGCAGACCCTGTAGTGTTAAAACTACCGGGGCTTGACCATCGTAGGTGACGATAAATACTTTTTGAACCTTCTGTTGCTGCAAAATACCAGCCGTTTCTTTGATCCGGCCAGCACCGAACAATACATTCTTGTTAAGAAACAAATCCCACATGATAAACGCTCCTCGTATAATAGTTTATATCTATTAGAATCGTAATCTCATTATAAACGTGCGCTCGTACAGACGTCCGCAAATTGGTATGGTTGGTCTTTATGTTATTAAAGACCAACCATATACTCTCTCTTGCTCCTTCTTCTACCGGAGCGGCTGGTAACCAAACAACTTCGGAATAAACAAAGAAACCTCAGGAACATAGGTAATGAGCATCAAAGCTATAACCATTGCTATAAAATAAGGTGTGATTGGTTTAATTATATCAACTACTCTCACCTTACCGACACTGCAGGCAATCAGCAAACAAATTCCTATGGGTGGCAGCAAATACCCTACGCCAATATTGGCAATCATGAGCGTGCCGAAGTGAATGGGATCAATTCCCAATTTAACTGCCACCGGCATCAAGAGTGGTGCCAGAATGATAACAGCCGGTGCCCCTTCCAATACCGCGCCAAAAATAAGGACCACTAAATTAGTAAGCAGCAAAAAAACATACGGATTCTCCGAGAAATCGATAACCCATTTCATGATTACATCAGGCACCTGTTCACGGGCAGTTACCCAGGCAAACAGAGCTGACATACCAATAAGAAACATAATAGCACCAGTTGTTGTAATAGCCTTAATACCAATGTGAATAAAATCCTTAAGCTTCACCTCTTTATAAACAAACATGGAAATGATACCACTATAGACTACTGCCACAACAGCGCCCTCAGTGGCGGTGAAAGCCCCAATCTTTATTCCGCCTAAAATAATTACAGGAATAAGCAAGGCCCAGATTGCCTCACGAAAAGCGGTGACAAGCTGGCTGCTGCTTTGCCTGGGTTCGAACGGAATATTAGCCTTTTTAGCCTCCAGATAGATAACAATCATCAAGGCAATAGCCATCAGAATCCCGGGCATAATGCCGGCAAAGAACAGGTTCGATACCGATAGGTTAACCACACCGCCAAGAACAATCATGGTAATGCAGGGTGGAACCAAAATATCCATACCGCCGGAAGCGGCAATAAGGGCAGTTGCTTTTTCCCGGGTATATCCCTTACGCATCATAGTGGGGATCATACTGGAACCGATAGCAGCCGTGTCAGCTGACGAAGATCCGGAAATACCGGACATAAATACGGTAGCTACCACTACAACATGCCCCAGTCCGCCGCGAATATGACCAACCAGAGCTGCTGCCAAACCAAGGATCCGGCGGGAAACACCACCGGTTTCCATCATTTCTCCTGCCAGCACATAGAGCGGTATAGCCAGCAAGGTGAATGAATCAACACCACCCAGTATTTTCTGAGCTACTGCCGTTAACGGAATATCGCTGATTGAAAAAAAAGTTAATCCTGCAACTCCCATACTAAATGCAATAGGCAATCCAATTGCAACAAATATAGCAAATAAGATAAAAAACAACATGTTCTTATCCTCCCGAATAGCGTTAGAAAAGACGGTTAGTCTAAATGATGCTCCTGCGAAGCGGCACTAGGAGGTTGGCGAAAAAGTTCCATTCCCGTCACTTCATATAGTTTCCTTGACAACAGTACCAAAAGATGCACAATCATTAGGAAAGCGCCTGTCGGAATGGCAGCATATACATAACTCATCGGTATTTCCAGTACTGGTGACGTCTGCATGTGTGTTACCTGCAGTACTGTCAGCCCTGTATCAAATAAAGCTACCAGAAAAACGCCAATAATCACCAAGAGAGCAAGTTCAGCAGGTGGATGAGCTTTTTGCGGTAATTTATGAATCAAAAATTCAACTGCGAAATGTCCTTTTTCTCTAAGCGCCATAGCTGCGCCTAAAAAAGACACCCAAATAAGACAATACCGCGACAACTCGTCCGTCCATGATAAAGGCGCTTCAAAAATATAACGTGTGAGCACTTGCAAGAAAACGACTACTACCATACTAAATAGCAATAGCAGGCATAATCCCTTTTCAAAAATGCTAACAGCATCTTCAATATTTTTTAACATAGTCTCCTCCGCCCAAAAAGCAAAGACTTTGCAGGCCCGCTTAATTTACTTTGTGTTCTTTACCATTTCGATCAGATCTTTGCCAATTTTGTCTTCAAATTGTTTGTACACCGGTTCTACAGCCTTTTGGAAAGGTGTCATATCATCAACTTTGTTGACAACTGTACCCTTCTTGGCAATTTCTTGCAAGGCTTCATCATTTTTTTGCTCCATGTATTTGCGCATAGTATCGCGGGCTTCAGCAGCAGCCTCCAGCAGTGCCTTTTGAATCTCCGGTGTCTGTGCATTGAAGAATTTCTTGTCCATCATCAAAGGGCTGGCTTCATAAAAATGCTGGGTTAAAGAGTAATATTTCGAAACTTCGTAGTATTTGTAGCCCAGAATGCTGAATGGATTGTTTTCAGCTCCGTCAATTACGCCTTGTTGCAGAGCGGAATAAACTTCACCGGCCGGCATGGGAGTCGCCAGTGCACCAATAGAGTTAAATGTTCCAATTTGAACAGGGCTTTGCATAACGCGAATTTTCATGCCCTTCAGATCTTCAATCTTTGTAATTGGCTTCTTATTGTTGAATATATTGCGCGGTAAGCCGTTGAACCAAGCTAAAACCTTGAGCCCTTTTCCTTCCAGGTCTTTGGCAACAATCCGACCAGGTTCGCCATCACAGACTTTGTACATATGTTGTAAATCCCTATACAGGAAAGGTAAATTGAATATATCAACTTTGGGTGTAAAGCTTGCAACAGCGCCGCTGGCTACAACAGTTGCCTGAATATTTCCTAGCTGCAGTGACTCGGCCAGTTGTCGCTCATCGCTTCCTAATTGGCCGTTAGGGAATACTTGTACTTCTACCTTGCCATTCGTCTTTGCCGCTACGCTTTTAGCAAAAGCATCCATGCCAATATGGAAGGGATGTTCTGTGGCTAGCCCATGGGCTGCTTTAATAATTATCTTCTTGTCTGTTTGTGATGCAGCTTGCTTCTGGCTGCCGCCGCAGCCTGCAACTAACATAGCTACACCAGTAAGAGTTGCTAACACGCTAACAAGTATTTTCTTAGATTTTCTCGGCATTCTCTTCTCCCCCTAAAATTTAGTATCCATAACCGTATAACAGGATGCTACGCTAGACTCCTCCTTTCCGCATAATATCCAGATGAAGCTGCAGGCGACTCTTCCATCCCCCCACTCCTGCATTCCCCTTATTCATTGCACTGCACAACACGTTGCTGAAGGGTATTAATCAAGCTTCTGGTTACATCTGCCGCTTTTTGTGGCTCTTTGTTTTTAATGGCATCAAATAAATCACGATGCTCGTCATAACCAACTTCGATGCCGATATCTTTTACCATATGGGCAAAATGCAAATAAAACACGTCTTTCAGTATTAACATCAGATCACAAAAGAGATTGTTGCGGGAAGCTTTAGCCACCAGCATATGAAAGTTAAAATCTTCCTGAACATAGTCGTCAATACGGTTGGCAGCCCTGAGATCTACCATAGCAGCTAACATTATTTTCAGTTTCCCAACCTCTTCTTCTGTTGCCCGCTCTGCGGCCAAATAAGCCGCCTCACTCTCCAGGCATCGCCTTATCTCCAATATTTCCCTGTCTTGATGCTTATAAAGCATAAGCCTGGGAATAGTCATATTAAGCAATGTAGTCGTTGTCGGATCAGTAACGAAAGTTCCTTCACCTTGTTTAGCCTCCAGTAATCCCATCACGATCAGTTTTTGAATAGCTGCGCGTACCGACACACGACTAACATTCAGCAGGGAAGCTAATTCTGTTTCAGAGGGAATCTTTAAGCCTGGCAGCCAGTTGCGATTCATAATGTTCTGTTTGATTTGCTCGAACACCTCACCGGCAACAGATATCCGTTTTACAGGTTTAATCATGTATTTCTCCACTTTATCATTTCTCATAATACGTATGTTGACAGTTGTATTACAACTATATACAAACCAATGCTTAGCCGCATTTTTAGAATTAATTATATAATTTATTATTTTCAGTAATTTTAGGCTAAAACTCATAACTTAGCAATTCATGAGTTTCCCCATAGGTCAGCATCCTCCAAATAATCAGTCACCAAGCTAGCAGGATCAGTAGTACTGCAATCATTCCCAGAACATCGTGGCACCCTGGTGGGCCGATGTGGTTATTCTCTTGTATAGCTTGAGCCATCCCGTCGCAGGCTTCTCCAACGGCTGCCATTCTGCACGCCGTTTGGCAAATTCTTCATCACTCACAGCAACGATAAGCTGCCGTTGCTTAATGTCAATACTAACAACATCTCCATCTTCAATCAGCGCAATGTTGCCGCCGTCATAAGCTTCAGGTGATACATGCCCAACTGCCAGTCCGCCTGTAGCACCAGAAAACCGGCCATCAGTCACCAACGCAATTTTTGTCCCCAGCCCTTTGCCCAGCACTGCCGCCATGAATGTTTCCAGGTGAGGCATACCAGGTGAACCCTTGGGCCCTTCGTACCGGATCACCACTACATCACCTGCTGTTATTTCGTCTTTCAGCATCGCTTCCCATGCTTCATCCTGTGATTCATACACCCGCGCCGGACCTTTAAACACCCATGCATCCTTGTCAACCGCCGAAAACTTGACAATAGAGCTTTCTGTAGCCAGGTTCCCTTTAAGCACCGCAATTCCGCCCTGCCCATTGATAGGATTGCTCACGGGCCTAATGACGGTCGTATTCTTGTTCACGGCCTTGTTGACCTTGCTGGCTATATCACCAAAAGCACCCTTGACCTTCGGGTCGATCAGGCTCGCTTCTGCCAGCTCCTTCATCACTGCCGACAAGCCTCCCGCCTTGGAGAACTCAACCATAGTATATTCGTTGTGGTTGGGGTAGATCGTGCTGATAACAGGCACTCTGTTGCTGATTTCGTCAAATTTTTCCGGACTTATGTCAAAGCCTGCCTGTTTGGCAATAGCAGGTACATGCAGCAACGTGTTAGTGGATCCACCGGTAGCCATAATATAGCTAATGAGATTTTCAAACGAGTTTTTCCCTATGAGATCAAGCGGTTTGACATCCTGAGCAGTTAATTCAACCGCCTTCTGAGCACAAAGTACCGCCATCTGCCGCCATTCTTCACTATTCGATTTAACGCTGGCATTGCCATCGGCGGAAAAGCCCAGAATTTCTGCTGTTGCACACATAGTGTTGGCCGTTCCCATGAATGGGCACACGCCTGGTGTGGGGCAGGCATTACGCACCACTTCTTTGTAGGCCTCGCGGCTAATCTCTTTGGCAATGTAGGCAGCATAGGCTTGCTTGGTGTGAGTGAGGGTAAGCATTTTACCATGGGCTTGCCCCGGCTCCATATAACCGCCGGTAAACATCACCGCCGGTATATTCGCCCGCAGGGCACCCATCAACATGCCTGGCACTACCTTGTCACAACTGCCCAGCAATACCATCCCGTCGAGTCGGTTGACCTCCGCCACCGTCTCCACTTCGGCGGACACAAGATCTCTAGCCGGCAGTGTATACCTGTCACCAGGAGTGTTGCTGCATATACCGTCACAAATCCCAGTTACCGGCATCTCCAGCGGCAGTGCCCCACAGCGGTAGATTTCCGCTTTCATCAGTTCGATCACGTTTTTAAAAGGATAATGTCCGGGATTCATCTCATTCCAGGAATTCACAATTCCGATAACCTTCCGCGTGGCATCTTCTTCACTGACGCCCATTGCATAGAGTAAAGCATTCCGATGGTCTAAAGCTTCCTCTGTCCATTTGCGCACCACTTATAGTTCCCTCCCATAGACTTAATTCGACTAAATATGCATACATGTTTGATACATGTATTATTTATTTCTACATTATCACATACATTGCTTGCTTGCAATAATTTTTTTGAAATATCGGAATTGTATGTTTTATGCAGATAATAAAAAAAGCAGCAAAAAAATTTGCCGCTGTATAGGGATTATTTTACTATATTAAGTTGTCTGGTTGTTGCCCTGGTGACCAACTCAACCGGCGTTTCAATCTTTACAGCATAGGCATTATCATTATCCAATCGATAAAGTATGTTTTCCACAGCAACGGTTGCCATAGTCTTAATACTGACATCAATTGTTGTCAGTTGTGGGGTTAAATAGTGGAGCGCTCCAAGGTGCTTCTTATCAAGGCCTGCCATATTTACATCGTTAAGAACCGATTTTTCCGTCTCATCTAAAGCCAGGACAGCCCCCAATGCCATCATATCATTATCAAAGCCCACTATACTTACGTCATCAGGTACTGACTTACCCATCTCCACCAAAGCCAGGATAGCCCCTAACGCCATCATATCATTAAAAGCAAATAGCGCCGTTGGGTAATCTTTCGGATTAGAAAAAATCTTTCGCACGCCTTCATAGCCACTGCTAAACTCCCAATTGCCCTCATAAACATCTTCCGGGTTAAAGGCAAGCCCAAATTCGCGCGCCGCTCTGTAGCAGCCTTCAAGCCTTTCATCACAGGTTACATAACCTTCCATACCCTTGATAAGAGCAATCCTTTTATGACCAAGCGCTGCCAGATGACTGATTGCTTTGTATGCACCCTCCTTATTGTTGCACAAAATCGAGGCCATATTCTCATAATAGCCGTTTACCACTATAGAGGGTATCCTGGCATTTACGGCTTGCTTAAGAAATTTTTCATTGACATTGGTTACAAAGATTACTCCCGATAAGCCATGCGCCTCAACAACCCGGAAAAAATCATCTTCTTCATCAAGAGTGGTGTAAGTTAAACTAAGACCTTTCTTGCGGCATTCATCCTCAACTCTGTAAAACAGACTGGCATAAAACGGCTGAGTTATTCTATTCCTTTTATTTTTGCTTCGCGGCAGCAGAAAGCCAATATTTCGATAATTATTGCGCTGTTCAGGCCGGTATTGCCTCATAATAACCCGCGTACCGACCCCCGCCCGCTTCTCTACCAGTCCTTCATCTACGAGCATTCCCAGTGCCTTGCGCACAGTTGTCCGATCCACTTCCAATTTATCACCGATTTCCTTTTCAGAGGGCAACAATTCATTGTACTTAATATTACCGGCAACGATATCCTGCTTTAGAGAGTCATACACCTTTTCATATAGATATTTTTTTTCATCCTTCATGCGCAAAACTCCCCACCTTTATCACATTACACTAAGCACCTATTAAACAAGGTTTCGAACCAATTATCTCTGAGGAATAGTCTCTTACAGGCACTCACTCGAATGTGCAGCGGCACTCCATAATCACTCAAGTGGCTTGCCACAACTGTCCTGTCGGATTCAATAATGCCTAAGTACCAATTCGAATGTTGCTTAAATTTTTCCTCTTTTCTCATTTTAGATTTTCCCCATGTGCGCCCAGACACAAAAAAGGCTCCGCAGACCTAAGGTCTATGGAGCCCTACAAAACATATGGTGTGCCCGGTCAGCATCAATCTGCCATACCCATAACAATCTATACCCTGGTGCAATTGAATGCCGGGTTAAATTAGCCGATAACTATCATAACCTGGCCAGGCTTTACGTTTTCGCCAACGTTAGCGTTGATGGATTTAACAGTACCATCAACGGGGGAACCAATTTCATTCTGCATCTTCATTGCTTCAAGCAACATGAGAACTTCGCCTTTTTTTACAGTTTGACCGGCCTTGGCGATGACTTTACTGACTTTACCGGGCATCGGAGCGGTAATTGGAGTTTCGCCGGCTTTTACTTCAGCAGGAGCCGCTGCAGCAGTACGAACAGGCGCTGCGGTAACCGGGGCAGCGGCTGCAACCGCAACAGTTGCCTGAACAGGAACTGCTACGGAAACGCCCCCCTCTTCAGCAACTTCAACTGTATAGCTGGCACCATTGACATTAATTTTGAACCTTCTCATTGGATCATACTCCCTTATCGTTATACTTATCTGAACTGTCGCGCGTCCATCAGCTTTTGGCGACCGGTAAGAGCCCATGCACTGCCGGTATAATCGTTTTTTACTGCATATCCTCCATCACCGGAATGGACTGCCATTTTCGCGCTTACACTCGTTTCCATTACGCAGCTGATGCTGGCCGCAATGGCTGCCACGATCTCAGGCTGGAGTCCGGCACTTACGGTACTTGGCGGCGTTTGAACAACCGCCGCATGCTCAGGCTGCTTCTGCAGCTCCGCTTCCGATTTTGAGCCCCTTCCCAACAACGAATCTAACAGGCCCATAAGCTCATCTCCTTTTTAACAGCCATTTACATATCTGAGTTCTATCTAAGATAGAAAGGCAAAGGCATACGTGAGGCCACCTAAGGCGAATAAAAAGCCGATTGCATATTTAACTGTAACCGTCAACAATTCACCCTCTCTGCCTGCCAGGCCAGTTGCTATGGTGGCTATTGCAATACTCTGCGGTGATATTAACTTGCCAATACAGGCGCCGCTGGCATTAGCCGCAGCAATCCAGATCGGATTAATCCCCAATTGGAGAGCAGTTTGCTTCTGCAATTGGCCAAATAAAATGTTTGAACTGGTATCGCTACCCGTAATGAAGGTCCCCAAAGCGCCGATTGAAGGCGCAATCAGTGGATAAAAATGACCTGTGACTCCAGCCAGGGTAACGGCAATTGACCCGATCATGCCACTGTAGCCCAGCACCTTAGCCATACTCACAATTGACATGACAGTTATCGTCGTTTTGCGCAGCTGACAAACAGTTTTGGCATAGAGTTTAACCAGTTGAATCAAAGAAGCTCCCTGGATTAGTCCACCAAGAATTGCAGAAATCAAAACTAACGTTCCGGGAGTTAAAAGCCATTGCATAATTAACGGCTTACCGCCCGCTCCGTCATAAATTAGCCAGGCACTTGTCACTTCCCCCACTGGTCCATTCAGTATAGGCACCAATTTACTAGTTAGCAAAACAAAAATTAATAACAGAATATAAGGCATCCAAGCGATCATTTGCTCCTTCACTCTAATGGCCTGGGCCTTTGCAAAAGAAGCTGCCGCTTCCCGTTCCCGGGGAAACTTCCAGTCCTTTAGCGGTGGGGACACTTTTGCACCGAGAACGGTAGCTAAGAAAGCAAAAATCGAGCCAATAATCGCCGGCAACTCTGGCCCGACATATTTGGCCACAACAAACTGTGCCAGGCCAAAGCTTATACCGGAGATAAGAGTTGTCAGCCAAACCCCGTGTAATCCCTTTAGGCTTTTGGTGATGGTAACGACAATAAGCAGCGGCACTAACACGCCAAATGGTGCAAGCTGCCACACTATAGCCATGGAAATCGGCAGAATGGGCAATTCGGTAATTTGCGCTAAGGTATTGACAGGAATGCCCACTACGCCAAAGGCCACTGCCGCCGTATTGGCAAATATGCATACCACTGCCGCCAGGAATGGTTCAAAGCCTAAGGCTATCAGCAGCGCTGCCGGAACAGCAACAGCCGTACCAAAGCCTGCCACCGCTTCTAAGAACCCGCCAAACCCCCAGGCGATAAGCAGTGCTTGAATTCTGCGGTCTCCTGACAGACTGGACATGAATTGCTTTATATGAGTAATAGCACCGGTATGCAGTGAAACATTATAGGTGAAAAAGGCAGCCACGATAACCCAGATGATCGGCAGAAGCGCAAAAACACTGCCCTCTACTGTGGCCTTCAACGCCAGCACATAATCCATTTTCCATAGGCTAATCGCTTCTAGTCCGCTGATTGCCAGTCCGATCAGGCAGGCTTTATAGGCTGGCATCTTCAGAAGACCCAAACTGACCAGCAGCCAGGCTATGGGTAGGATCGGACTTAATTCCAGCATTGTTTACTCCTATCGCTCGAACAAAAGTAGCCGACCCCGGTGGTGCCAATGTCTAATGGATCATAGACTTGAACATATTTCATTGGGAAACCCCCTAGTTCTTTTAATCTTCATTCTCTTGCAGTTAACGGTGAGTACTGTCACCAGGACTCACTAGCAGATTGGGAATTTCCCGAAGGGAGTTACTTCAACAGCACATGCCTGCTTTTACGCCGTGTCATATTGCAGCTATTTCGAGAAATTATCAAATATATCTTGTGCAATCCCTACTTCTTCATTGGTTGGGATAATACTGACCTTCACCCGTGAGTGACTGGAAGAAATAAGCCTATCTTTTGCCCCTTTTGTATTAGCTGCCTCGTTCAAATCAACCCCGAAGTGAGCAAGCCTGGTGCAAACCTGATGCCTGATGATGGAGGAATTCTCCCCAATGCCGCCAGTAAAAACCAAATAGTCCAGGCCGCCTAAAACTGCGTAGAAGGCACCAATATATTTGACAATACTTTCGCAGAATACATCAATTGCCAACTTTGCTCGTTCATTACCGTCTTTTGCAGCTTCCTCGATGTCGCGCAGATCGTTGCTTATACCGGAAACTCCTAATAATCCACCATTCTTGTCAATTCCCTGGAGTATCTCATCCATGGACAAGCCTTGGCCCAATAGGTAAGGAATGATATAGGCATCTAAATCTCCGGCCCGATTGGCATGGGGAGTGCCGGTTTGAAGAGAAAAGCCAAAGCTTGTATCTACCGACTTGCCATCTTCAATAGCACACAGTGAGCCGCTTCCGCCCAGATGGCAGGAAATCAGTTTAAAATTTCCACCTACCCGCTTTTTCACCTGACGTGCAATGTAACCATGGGAGGCACCATGAAAGCCAAGACGCTGAATACCGTATTTTTCATACCATTTGTAAGGAATGGCATACATTCTTCTTTCCAAAGGGATGGTCGTGTGAAAGGAAGTTTCGAAAACTCCAACAAGCAGCCTTCCCGGCAGAATTTCCTTAAACTTTTTGATTGCTTCGATATATGGCGGGTTGTGGGCCGGAGCCACACTGATATATTCTTCCATTGCTGCAATCACATCATTGGTAAGTTCGTGTATCCCATAATAGCCTTTGGCAATGACAGTTTTGAAACCAATCGCCTCCACTGCTTCCATACTTTGTATAGCGCCCATTTTCGTATCAGTAAGATATTCCAGGAAGAGATTAATGCCTTCGGTGTAGCTGGGCACACAGAGCCCGGACATATCTTCTTTAGCTCCGTTTAAATGGTTTTGATAAGTAAATATAGCACTGTCTTGGCTTCCCACTCGTTCTATCTTAGCTTCAACCATAATACTAGTATCGGGCATGTTAAACAGTTTATATTTTAAGGAAGTACTGCCAACATTGCATACAAGAATCAGCACCAGGACCACTCTCCTTATTGTATTTTTTGTTCAGCTAGCACAAAAGTCTTGGTTATTGGCTTATGCTGGAAACGTTCGCTGAAACAACTGTTTGTTACCACGATAAATCACCGATATCCGAGTGCTGTCCAGTAAGTATCCCAGATAGGCCAGAATACTTAAATGGTAAACATAGTACTGGGATAAGTTTTTTATCGTCACGGCTTTTCTTGCGCAGACCCGAGCCAATAAGTCCTCAACACTAATTGGTTCGTTAGTCATACTTAACACAAGGGTTAGTATATGGTTGATCGACTCTTGGGTTTCGACGATCAACGGGCTGATGTCATCCAGTACCTTCCCATGGGAGGGGACAAAAATATGCTCCTTGCGGGATTTTAATCTCTCGCAGGTTTGTAAGGACTGTTCAATACTTGCATACTTAAGAATCCCTTGTTTTTCAATTTGGCCGGAAGTCGCTATTGAGTCGGCACAAAATAACACCTTCTCAACAGCAATCCCGATTTGTCCTAACGTGTGGCCACTTAAATCAACAACTTCTAATGGAAAACCCTCAATCTCTGCTCCTCCGGGTGAAACCGTCCCATGCACTGCAACCTTGGGTGCGTTAAAAAACTTGCGCCGGAGCTCCGCTGGCGGGTAAGCCCCTCCAAATAAGCTTAACGCTTCTAAAATAGGATTATTGATTACTCCCTTTTCCAATTCACTGGAGTATATCCGGGCTCCGGAGTTTTCCGAGAGGTAGCAAGCGCCACCATAATGATCGGCATGAGCATGAGTAATGATTATACCTTTGATCGTAAGCTTGCTTTCGTCCAGTACGATTTTCACCCGGCGGGCAACCCGTTCATCAAGCCCTGCATCGATCAGTAGTGCCTCACCCCGGTGGTTTGCAATAACACCTATGTTAAGGATGCCGCTTATATAGAAAACGTTTTTCCGTAATTCAAGCAGTTTCATGCCCTGCCCTATAGCGGTATATTGCCATGTTTTCTGCTTGGCGCCGTTTCGCGCTTGTTTGCCAGCATGGTGAGCGCGCTGATAATGGCAGGCCGGGTTTCACTTGGTTCAATAATTCTGTCAATGTATCCCCGCTCCGCCGCCTTGTAGGGAGATGCAAATTCCGCCGCATATTCTGCAATCTTTTCTTCGAGATTCTCAACGCCGCGGAAGATAATATTGGCAGCCCCGGCAGCCCCCATAACGGCGACTTCAGCCGAGGGCCAGGCTATCACCTGATCGGCTCCCATCTCTTTATTACACATTGCCTTATAAGCCCCGCCATAAGCCTTCCGGGTAATTAGGGTAACTTTGGGTACTGTAGCTTCGGCATAGGCGTAGAGCATTTTTGCACCATGCCGTATAATGCCACCATGTTCTTGGTCCGACCCTGGCATAAATCCCGGTACATCTTCAAGATTAAGCAGCGGAATGCTAAAGGCATCACAGAATCTGATAAATCTGGCAGCCTTATCCGACGCATTGATGTCGAGACAACCGGCCATAAAAGAAGGCTGGTTAGCAACAATACCTACGCTTTGACCATTAAGCCTCGCTAAGCCGATAATCATATTCCTCGCATAATGCTCCTTCACTTCATAAAACTCTCCATCGTCAACAATCGAGTGAATTACGTGCTTCATGTCATAAGGCTGGTTAGAATCATCCGGCACCAAACGGTTAAGCTCCATATCAATCCGGCCCGGCTCGTCATCTGTTTCCTTCAGGGGAGCATTCTCCAGATTATTACTTGGCAGAAAGCTTAACAGATAGCGTACCTGGCTTAAACAATCCGTATCGTTTTCGGCTGCGAAATCCGCCACTCCCGACACTGAGTTATGCGTCATTGCACCACCCAAGGCCTCATGAGTAATGGTTTCATTAGTTACCGACTTAACCACCTGCGGCCCGGTAATCATCATTTGGCCTGTGCCTTTTACCATATAAATAAAATCGGTCAGAGCGGGCGAATATACTGCTCCTCCGGCACTAGGTCCCATAATCACCGATATCTGAGGTATAACTCCGGATGCCCGGGTATTATTGTAGAATATCTTGCCGTAACCGGATAAAGAATCTACTCCCTCCTGAATCCGCGCGCCCCCCGAGTCATTGAGTCCGATCATGGGGACCCCCGATTTCATGGCTAATTCCTGCACCTTCACAATTTTTGCTGCGTGCATCTCGCCGAGAGATCCTCCAAGAACGGTAAAGTCCTGAGCAAACACTGCTACCGGCCGGCCATGGATTGTGCCGTAGCCAGTGACAACGCCATCACCCAAAGCTTCTGTCTGTGCCATGTCAAAATTGGTGCAGCGATGACGAACAAATTGGTCTATTTCCACAAATGATCCTGGATCAAGCAATAAATCAAGGCGTTCCCGGGCAGTCAATTTACCATTCGCATGTTGTTTCTCTATCCGCTTAACGCCGCCTCCCAGCTTAATCTTTTCCTGTCTCTTTTTGAAATCCTGGATTTTTTCAAGATTGGTGGCCATAAATACACCTCCACGAAATATACTGCATATTAGTAAGCGATAACGGTTTAGCTGATGCCTTTTTCCTGCATCATGGAGATATCCTGAGAGCTATACCCTAGCCCTTCCAGAATTTCCTGACTGTTGGCGCCGAGTTCCGGTGCCGGACGGTATTCAACGGAGATCTCAGACATCCTGACAGGATTGCCCACGATTTTTATCTTTCCGGCCTTGCTATGTTCCATATCAATGACATCCCCGTTTTGTTGGAGAACCGGATCTGTAAAAATATCAACAGTTGTGCGTATCGGACCACTGGGAACACCAGCCTTCGTGAGGATCTCACACCACTCTGCCGTATTTTTCTTCTGCAGGACAGGCTCCAGAATCTTGTTAAGCTGATCCCGGTTTGCCATCCGGTCCTTATTTTTTAGATAACGGGGATCACTCTTCAACTGGCCCAGTTCAAGAGCATCGCAAAACTTACGGTATAAAGCGTCATTGCCGCAAGCTATGTCGATATACCCGTCGGACGTAGAGAACAGCCGGTAGGGAGCAAAAGCCAGATGAGCATTTCCCATGCGGGGGGGATTTTGGCCTGTACCCAAATATTTACTGCCCGGCAAATGAAACAGTGATATCATTGCGCTTAACATACTGATATCAATATGCTGCCCTCGACCGGTCTGATCCCTTTGAATGAGGGAATACAGTATCCCTTGTACCGCATATAAGGCACTCACTAAGTCACATATAGGTACCGCAACTTTCATGGGCTCACCATTCGGTTCTCCCGTAACTGACATAAACCCCGATTCTCCCTGAATAACCGGATCATACGCCCCCCTTTCGTCGGCACTGCCGTATCCTGAAATAGAGCAATAAATCATTCGAGGATTTCTAGCCGATACAGCTTCGTAGCTAAATCCCAGTCTATTGGCGACACCGGGTCTGAAGTTTTGAACAAATACATCCGCCTGATCGATAAGCCGCCAAACCACTTCTTTGCCTTCCTGGCTTTTGAGGTCTAAGGTAATGCTTTTCTTGTTGCAATTCATCATCATGAACCAAGTGCTTTCACCATTGATAAAGGGTGGCGTCGCCCGGGTGTCATCGCCCTTGCCCGGGGCCTCAATCTTGATTACTTCAGCGCCCATCTCAGCCAGATTAAGTGTACAAACCGGTCCGGCCACTACCCGGGTTAAATCAACCACCTTTATTCCGGTCAATGGTAACATAGGACTTCAATCCCTTCATATTTTAGTTTTGCACGCGAATTTCTTTCATTTTTGAGCTCAATAAATTCACACTACTAAAAAAGATGCATCATTTTAAACTCTCCGGCAGGGCTTATTCTCCGGAAAATAAATCCTGCAGTATTTACTATTGCAAAATGTATGCCAAGAAAACAAAGGCTGCCAATACCCCGTATTGACAGCCTTTGTAAAATTATTCCGTATTAAAATGTTAGGTACTTCTAGAATTTTCTAGAAACTCAGAGAAAAAAACAGGTAACCCATTTTATAAAAAACAGAAGCAAAGAAGGTGATTCATTCATAGGGTAAATTCTTTATCTACTGTCTACATTTCTAGAATATTCTAGAAACTTATATGTTATAATGGCTAATCTTGTTATACAAAGTCGCCAGAGAAATCCCCAATGACTTCGCGGCAGCTCTTTTGCCGGCAACTGTTCGCCCGAAGCAATTCAGTGCCCTTATTAACATCTGCTCTTCACTACTAGCGACTGCCTCAGAGAGCAGTCCTGCCTGATTTGTTGTAATATCCTTATAGCGAGCGATCCGCTGCAGAAAACTATCTGGCAAGCTATTGGCTGCAATAACCGGAGAGTCGGTAATACTGGCAAGGAATTTAAGGGTATTCTCAAATTCTCTCACATTTCCCGGCCAAGAGTAACTTCGCAGTATGTCCATCGTTTCATCAGCTAACGAAATCGTCTCAGTACCATATTTGTTAACATTCTCCAAAAAATGCCTAGCCAGAATATCCAGATCACTACTTCTGTCTTTAAGTGCGGGAACTCTTATTTGCGCCACATTTAACCGATAGTAAAAGTCTCCGCGAAACTCTCCTGATTCCACCATTTTTTCCAGATCGCGATTAGTAGCTGCAATGATCCGGACATCGACGGTGCAGGTCTCAGTACTACCGACTCTCTGATACTGTCCGAGTTGAAGAACCCGTAACAGCTTGGCTTGCAGTTCCAGGTCCATGTCGCCAATTTCATCTAAAAACAACGTTCCACGGTCCGCAATCTCGAGGAGTCCTGCCTTACCGGATTTACTGGCGCCCGTAAAAGCACCCGCCTCATAACCAAACAGTTCACTTTCCAGCAGATTTTTGGGAATGGACGCACAATTGACCACTACAAACGCGTCCTGCTGGCGCTGGCTTTCATTATGAATGGCATGTGCAAAAAGCTCTTTACCTGTGCCACTTGCCCCAATAATCAAGACGTTTATATCCGAGCCAGCGACTTTTCTGGCCAGTTTCTTCGCATTCAGCAGCAGAGGGCTTTCTCCTACGATATCGGCAAATGTATATTTGGCCTTATGTCCTTCCTTTACCCGCCCAGTTAACGTATTCACCGTCGTCCGGTATTTTCTGAGCCGCTCCACCAGATTTTGAATCTCTGTGATGTCCCTTAAAATCGATACTCCACCCGAAACAACACCTCTTACAATAATCGGGTGGCAATCAACAATATATTCTACCTTCCCGACTTTGCGATGAATACCGCACATTGTTTTGCCGGAAAAAACGGCCTGCGGCAATTTAGCGCTCGGACGCGCCTCACACAGGTTTCGGCCAATCAAGTCTTCAGGGTTAACTCCGGTCAAGCGAGTATAAGCAGAGTTAATAAACGTAACTGTATTGTCTTTATCCACAACTATAATTCCATTATGAATTGCATTGAGAATATCAATAAACCGTTCGGATAACAAAAATTCCTTAAAAAAACATTCGACAAGTTGTCCGGCTGACAGTGTCTTGTTTTTTCCCTCTATCTCCAGCAGATAACTTGCCGCCAGATCTTTCAGCGTAGCTTTTCCCGGCACACCGCCGGCAAAAGCCGCCAGCACTTCTCTCTCGTCCAAAACCCCTTGTTTATCTTCGCTGCCGGGAAAGTCAAAATAGAATTTATCCCTGCCGCTTTGCAACAGCATCAACACGATTTCCTGCAGAGTGGCATCCATATTATGGCATAGATTGCTCGTATGATTGATCATAGATTTACCCCCTGAAATCTGATTAAGTCATACCCTTATTGCCGAGATAAAAGACTGACTTGCAGCCTTCTTATCTCGGACTGATTTACTAGTATTCTCCGGAACTCTCTATACCTGATATTTTATCACACCAGTCTGCAATCCTTCGGCCAAAGTAGCAAGCGTCTGACTGGAAGAGGCTATCTCCTGTGTCGAAGCCGACTGTTCCTGTGTGGCAGCAGATACAGTCTGTACTTCAACGGCCCCCATCTGCGTGACAGCCGATTGCAGGGCACTGGCTGCCAACTCCTCACTGGAAGCAGCAATTTAACAGTACTATGTTTGGTTTTCTACTAAATAAAGTTGTTGGTCTGCGCTGTTACTTTCCAGTCTCGAAATAGTTTCAAACAGCATTTCATAGACCTTACAAATTTGCATCGCCATAAGTTCACCGCTCTGCAAAGTACCAGTCTCGCTGGTTACTGCCGGCAATCCGTCAAAACTGCCATGTTCAATCATTTTGACTACGATGTCTCGAGTTACTTCCATACAGTCTTCCACTCTTTAGTCCCCCTTCTTTTCACTATTTAAAATGACTTCTACCATTTCTTCATTTTCAGCCAAGCAAGCATTCCCCTCGTCTGTATCAATATGCATTTCCGGCATAAAATCATCGCGAACCCGAATCAAAACATCTTCGAATACTACGCAGCGTTTGCCCTTAATACAGGCTTTTACAAGTGCTTTATCCTTTACCTTCAACTCAGCGGCAGTAGCGGTATCAAGGTGAATGTGACGGGACGCAATAATAACGCCTTCAGAAATTGCAACCTGACCTTGAGGACCTGCAATGGTAACCCCAGGAGTTCCTGCCAGATCTCCCGAATCCCGCACCGGTGGATTTAAGCCTATTTTACGGGCATCAGCAGGTGCCAGTTCGATTTGAGTTTGTTTCCGGACTGGTCCTAATATTCGCAATCCATGGATTGCGCCTTTCGGAGTGAGAATGTCAACCCGTTCTTCACTGGCATATTGGCCGGGCTGCCCCAGTGCCTTGACTGGATGAAGAACTGCACCTACGCCAAAAAGCTTCTCGAAATCATCTTGGCTCAAGTGAATATGGCGGGCTGAGATTCCCAATTTTACTTTGTAAGGCATAACATCAATACCTCCTTTTTATTACATGTGATTAAACTAGTGCAATATTCATGCCAACATTCAGTTTCGTTCATCATTCTGACTACATTGAAAAGCACGTGAATGCACAGCAAGTATCTGCTAATAATGTATAGAAAATGACTTCAATCGCCTCAGACCATAGAAACGGTGACCAATTAATAGATACTAATGCCCCGCCTCTCCGAATATACGATTTCTTGAGTATATGATTTACCCGCAGAAATAATCCTTTGAATATTCTAATGATGATCCGGTAGCTATCTTTTTAGTTTTGAACCATCTGATTCGTAGAAAACTACCTATTGAAGAAAAGAGGGGTTGTACCGAATGAAGTTTCGGCACAGCCCCGTAAAAGCATCGTTTTTAAACATACGTAAGGACATTTTCCTTGTACTCCTGTAGCCGGGGCGGCGGTCCCGCCTTTCCTAAAACCCCTCCCATAATCTATCTTCATCGTTTTGAAAGGCGTCCACACTATATACACTCGTGCTCCCGCATTTGGGACAACATTCTAAATATCCACCATCGCCTATCGGTCTCAGTACTGCTCCCTCTGTATTAAACACTTTTCCACATTTTGTGCATTTTACAACTGCCATTTTTTCTCTCCTTTAGCTATATAATTTGCGCGTCACAGGGATGGGTTTGACAAACCAGCTTTTGGGGTGACGATGGGGACGTTCCTATTTTGACAAATTTATTGTGACAAAATAGGAACGTCCCCAACTGTCCAAAAACCGCTGATTTGTCCTAGTTTCATTATAGCAGCAAACATGCCATTAGTCCGTCATATTTTAGAGAAGTCCAGCTTAGCTAGTTATTCCTTGGCACTTAAACGGATTTTTTTAATCAAGCAACCGATAAATCTGTAATGACACGGATTGTTCGTCTATCGCTTCTGACCGTATCATACTCTTAGAGTGCTCCCGCATTACGCCCATTATAGCCTGAATGTCGTCAGAGTCGATTTCATAGATGGTCAAATAGGAGGGCACCGCTACTTCTGGGTTGTCGCTATAATAGCGCATACCTTTGACAAATCCCGGCACCTCAAGAAGCTCGGGTATGTGAACGTTTTTGTACTAATGACGGAACTCCTCGTCTTTGTCCGCTTTCGCCTTGGACTTAACTGCCAAAATATATTTGCTCAATACCTGCGCCTCCCAATTTCATTACTAATAATTGATTTGACATTAAAGCTTTTGTATAATTTGAAGGCCTTCAGCGTTTTTTCTATAACCTCTATTCAATTCCTTTAATTTTAACCACATCCGATATTTGCCTTCTGGTACTTATGAATTTGCTGAATGGATGTTGCTCATCTTCATAACCAATCGCAATTCCCAAGACAATCGACAAATTATCTGGAATCTCAAGTTTACTGTGTAAAATCTCCGGATAATGAACGAGTTGCACCGCTGGCATTGTCGCAAGGCCACGTTCAGTTGCCGCAAGCATGATGCTCTGTGAAAAACCTCCAAGATCGAACATTGACCATGAGGAGAGGATTTTATCCATACAAAGGTAAATAACCACCGGTGCGTAAAAAAACTTTTCATTTAATTCCGCGAACATCTTAGCCGAATCCTCCCCAACATGAGAGATATCAGCTATAAACTCCTTCATGTGCGCATTAGCATCTGCTGTCCATTTTACCGGACGGGGAATATCACTCGTTGTGGGGACGTGATCTTTTTTATTCGCCAAAAAAGCCTGATTAATCTCCGTAAGTAGCTCGCCACCCGCAACCCATATTTCCCATGGCTGCGTATTCCCCCAGGAAGGGGAACGCAGTGCGTCGTTCAGTATGGTAAGAATCGTATCTCGGTCAACCTGTTTCGGCTTAAATGCTCTACATGAGCGGCGGGTTTGTAAAGCTTCACTAACATTCATAATCAATTACCTCCACGTAAATTTTTCAAATATTATTATCCGTAACAATGCCAATGTATATCTCATCATTCTCTATCCTTGCTTAGCAAATTTCACTCCCATTGCGAAAGCTTTTTCACAATCCTTCGGAAAAACTTCCTTACGTCTTGCGGCTTTCTTTGCTGCTGTATTCCAGCTTTTCCTCGGGCTCCCATTGATAGCTATGATGGTCTTGTTCTCACATTAGTACCCCATTTCTTTATATAATTTGTTTGCGAATTTATAACGCATTCCATATATTATTATATATATCTAGAAATATAGATATATATACGCAAAAAAAGTAAATAACTTTTAAATTTGCGGATTTTCTTATAACTGATTTCTGATGTAATCTGAGAACTCCTGAATGCACTTTTCATTCCGGCGATAATAAGTCCATTGCCCAAACCGCCTAGACTCCAAAAGCCCAGCCTTTTGCATCATCGATAAATAGCTAGAAACAACAGATTGCGTCAGTCCGGCTTTGGCTTGAATGCTTCCTACGCAAATTCCTCCCTTAAAATCGGCATCAGCAGGTAAGCATGTTTGCGAACCAAAGTTTTCATCCGGGTTTTTCAACCATTCTAAAATTTGGCGACGAGTTTCATTTGACAAAACTTTAAATATTAGTAAAGCTTCCATGTTTTTATTATATCTATTTTTCTGGATATGTCAATATTTACTTACATTCTTATAAAGAGTATTAGTGTATTATGCTAAAGAATAGAGGACCGTCCCCATTGTCCTATTTACTCGCTATTGTCTCTTAATCACAGCTGATTATCTTCAATATGTTTATGCCCCCATTCGCATAAACATTGCAAAACGGGCATAAGAGTTAAACCTCTTTCAGATAGATAATATTCTACCTTTGGCGGCACTTGAGAGTATTCTTTACGAATAATTAAATTATCTGTTTCCAATTCTTTTAGTTGTGTGCTAAGCATTTTATGGGTAACCGTTCCAAGTGATCGTTTTAACTGACCATATCGTAAAATTTGTTTCTTCCAAAGCCAAAATAATATATACATTTTCCATTTACCGTCAATCAAAGACATTGCATAAGCAAAAGGTTTAAGATTTACCTCGTTATCCATTTACGCTCTCCTTCTGGATAGTATCTTACAAAAAAGTGCATACTCGCCATTAATCGCACATTAGTGTACTATAAAAATACCGAAATTTCAAGGAGGGTTAGCACTATGAAAAAAGAAATCGAAGTATGTGATTATGCAAATGAGATTATGAAAGCAGTCAAAACAGGCGTTTTGTTGACCACAAAAGCAGATCAAAAAGTGAATTCTATGACTATTTCTTGGGGTACACTCGGGATTGAATGGGCAAAACTGATTTTTACAGTTTTCGTTAGAGAAAATCGCTTTACAAAACATCAACTTGAGAAAAATCCTGAATTCACAATAAATGTACCCTATGGCGCCTTTGACAAAAATATATTGGGAATTTGCGGGACAAAATCCGGTCGTACAATTGATAAAATTAAAGAACTCAACTTGACACTTGTAACACCTAATCATATTTCTGTTCCTGCTATTAAGGAGCTTCCCTTAACGCTTGAGTGTAGGGTTATTTACAAGCAGAAACAAGATGAGCGTGAAATCACCGAAGAAAACAAGAACAGGTTTTACCCGCAGGATGTTGATAGTTCATTTCACGGTGCAAACAAGGATTTTCATACTGCTTATTATGGGGAGATTGTTAGCACATATATTATCGAGTAGATAGCTTTAAGTTCCTTGGTTTACAAGCTTCCCTACACTTCTTTCTAATCTATCTGCTAAAAAAATGAGCACCGCAGAATAGTAGCCATAATAACTGGCTATTACTTTGCGGTGTTTTATTTATGACACACCATTCTAAAAATCTAGCATTTCCGGTTTATAGTCGTCAGGCAATTCTTCTTCATTTAAAAATTTGAAATTGTCATCATTCAGTATTGGTATAAATATTTCGTATGGAATCATAGAAAACTCACAGGCATAATTACTGGCTCCGAACCACATACCCGTTTTGCTGCTCAAATTTAAACTTCTTGCAAACTTTGTGTAGTTTGAGCAATCATGAACTACTAAATCCCAGTTTTCTTCCTCAGCTATTTTCATGAATTTCAAAGTCAATTCCCTACTCCAAATTGGAGATATATAACCCTGTCGGGAAATATACATATTTTCTCCATAATAATTACCTATGTTATTCTCATTTAAATGTAATTCTGCACAATTGATAAAATCGAGTTTTGTTTCGAAGATTGCTTGCTTTTTCTTAAAAAATACTTCGAAAAACTCTGGAGTCATTGGAGTTTCAATACCTACATTCTTAATATATTTTCTCGCTAAGCCAATATTTCTAATTACTTTGTCCGAACAATTAGAAGCACCTAGGTTGAAACGTATCTCATTAAGACCGGCTTGACCTAACGCTTTTAATGTTTCTTCTGTAGCTAAAGTGCCATTTGTGTATAAATGTTGATGAATTTGAGCATCGCTAAATTTCCTTATAATCGAATAGTATTTTTCAATTTCCATAAAAGGTTCTAAATAAACGTAGGAAATGCCGGTGGGTTTTTGGTGAATGGAAAGAAGCAAATCAATATCTTTCTCGTAAAATTTTGTGCCTCCAATTTCCCACATACCTTCTCCAACTGGATGGATATCTTCTAGTTCACCATAATTATAACAGAACTTACACTCTAAATTACATTTGTTCGTTTTCCTAATGGCACTCAAACCAGTACCCAACAGACAAGAACGACATCCTTGGGGGAATTTGCTTTCATTTCCTACAAAAGAAGTTCTATTTGACAAAGTTTTCAAACTACTAATTTCCGACATCAACATATCATTTCTATAATCAATTGCTGCCTCAATTTGCGCAAAAGTAGAGTAAATGATTTCTTCATGTTTTATACTAATTTCCTCTTCCTCAGGCAATTGTGAAAAAAAATCAAACCATATCAACGCGTCTTTTTTTGAAATTTTCATAACGTATCCGCCTATCTACTTAATCTAATACTTCACATTATCCGTCAAGTGTGAACATCATTAAAAATCGGTAGTTGAGCTTGATTACTTATTCTTATAATGAGTAATCAAGCCATAACATTTAAATTATACTGGGTTACGCGTCAGTTTACAACAATAAGGATCCCCCTGCTTATCCGCAATTGCAATATCCTCATTATTCCGGGAACCGTTCCGAAACCAACGATGAACCGATATCCCTCATGACAGTATGCAGATCTTTTCTTTCATGCGCCGGTTCATTTCGCATACCGGCAACGACCTGTACCTCTTTAACATCAAATTCCAGCAACTGAAACATGTTTTTCGTATAATCAAAATACAACTGGAACAGGCCGGGATCAGGATTACCTTGAGTAAACACAAGAATTAGCTTTTTTTTCGCAGCATTTTCTTTGAAATACGGAGAGAATCGCGGAGAAAACTGCGCAAACAACCTGTCGGTGAATATCTTCGCCTGGGCACTCATCTGCCCCATGTAAACCGGCGAGCCGAGAACAAGGGCATCGGCATGCTCAATCGCGTCATAAAGTTTCTGCATGTCGTCGCTGATAATACACCCCTGATCACCCTGTTTGCAGCCATAGCAACTCCGGCACGGTTTGATATCAAGATCGCTGAAACACCAGGATTGCGTTTCGGCACCCTGTTCTTTCGCGCCTTCAAGTATTTTGTTTATTACCCAGGCGGTATTGCCTTCTTTCCGCGGACTTGCGATAAATCCGATGATTTTCATCTTTCCTCTTTCCTCCTTATCAACGGTTTGTTCTGTAGATTGTATCTTGATTAATTTAAATTTACACATTTAAAAGAAGCAGCGGGACAATTCCGATGCTTCCGTGCCAAAAACAACGTCACTATCAACAGAAGCAAAAGAACCGTCCCTCAGCTACTTTGCGTACCCTTATGCAAAACTAGTATTGCCGCCGCTATAAGGATCATACCCATAAAAGCAGGTGCGGGAGACCCCAGTGATACATAGATTTGACCGCCAATGATAGGCCCAATCATTCTTGCTAGAGCCTGAATAGATTGGCTGCCTCCTTGAATCCTTCCTTGTTCACTAGAATCGACAGACTTGGAGAGCATCCCGTTGAATGAAGGCCCAAATATCGAATCACCAAAACCAAATATAAACATTCCAGCGATCAAAAGAGGATAGAACGAGAACAAAGCCGATGCTGCAATAAGACTGTAGCCTATAATCTCTGAAACCATTCCAAGAATTGCTATCTGTTTATCACTAAGTTTTATCAAAAGCTTTGGCATTATGAAACCTTGTGAAATGATGTCTTGGAAACCCATAATTGAAAACATAAGTCCGATTAGTGCAGGCTTCCAACCAAAAGTATCCATTGTAAATTGTGAAAAAATTGCCTGTAAAGATCCGTTGGGTACCCAAAGTAAGAACGCTGAGACAAGTAGCCTGTTTAAGTTTTTCATGGAAAGTATGTTTGCAAGCTGTGTAAATGGATTCAGTCTTACAAAGGTAATCTCTTTCAGTCTATTATTCTTGTCAAGGCTCTCAGGCATAAAAAAGAATCCGTAAACAACATTTAATAAAGTTATTATTGCTCCAAAATACATGGGTACAGAATAACCAAACTTGGCAAGTAATCCGCCTAGAGTTGGGCCAATGATGCTGCCTACACCGACAACCGCACTCATCCATCCAAAGTATTTGGTTCGCTGTTCTCTAGGAATGATGTCTGCAAAATACGCGAAGATGGTGCTTATGCTCCCGCCTGTTATACCTTCTACTATGCGCCCAGCAAATAGTACCCACAGAGCTCCTCCTATGCCAAAAACCAAGTACCCGATTGCGGACCCCAAAAGGCATACCAAGAGCAATGGACGACGGCCGTATTTGTCGCTCAAAGCTCCAAGTACGGGGGCTGCAAAAAACACGCAAACTGCATAAACCGAGGTCAGCAGCGTAACAACTATAGCTTGTTCTCCCGGATTGTTTGTATAAGGCTGCACTAAGAATGGGACGACAGGTATTATGATACTGAAGCCTATTCCGCAAAGAAACACAGAGATAAGACCGAACAGTAAAGCATGTTTATCTATGGTTTGTTCTGTGTTCTGTTCATTGTGTGATCTAAATATGGACACTTAAATTCTCCTCTCAGAACTCACTTTTCGCTTCCTCGGAAGCAAAAATATCATATCGCATTTTTGCTTCCTTGTCAACAAAATAACAGCAATAAAAATGCAGCCTGTTCTCAATAGAGCTGGGCTGCATGTGGCTTTTTATTATTCAAATTTATTCGGACTTACTATCTACACCCAGTTTCTTTATTTCTGCATCCAAATGCCTACTATACTTTTCCACGAAGCTAAGCATACTGTCAAATTGTTCCTCAGTTACCTGCTCAAATACGGATTTATCCCGCTCTTGAAACTCTTTGTGCAGTTCCTCATGGATTTTATAAATTACTTTCCCTTGATCAGTAAGCCTAAAATAGATTTCTTTCTTGTTATCCGGCTTCTGGTAGCTTTCGATAATGCCTTTTTTTATGAGCTTCTTAGTCATTTTACTTATGGCACCGGTAGTCATATAAAAGGACTCCGCAAGTTTTGCCACGTTGGAATCTACATTTCTTCCAATGTATTCGATACAATGTACTTCAGAAGACTTATACCCCTTAAGACTGTCTTCCATCTTAAACTTATTAAGCCTAACCATCTTCTTTAATAAGTCCCTGAAACCCATCATGACCTGTTCTTCTTTGTTCATGGCCTGTCCTCCACCCGTTAAGTGCATTAACAATAGTAATGAGTCAGGTGACGGTCCTGTGACTCACTACTTGAATTAGAAACAATTAAGTATCACTATTTTATTTCCTACGTATACAAGAACTCCTGCCAAATTGACAAAAATTTGACAGGAGTTTCTCTTTTTTTCGCCGTTACCAATGATACGGTTCTCCGTATCAGGTATAACGGCGAAAAAACCTCTACTTTTGGCATGACCACAAAATAACAAAAAGTCTAGGCCTGTTCTTCCAAAACCCTTGCAAAATCGAGAACTTACTAAAAGTCCGCAAACTCGCTTCACTCAAAACACGCGAACTTTCTTAACGTAAGTCCTCAATTTTGCATCCTTCGGAACGGGCTTTTCCAGAAAGGGCCGAGGGATGACGGGGAATCGAAGGGACAAAAAACCTGTCCCCTATGTCCCACGATTATATCTTTCTCCCAATAATGATATAACTAAGCGGAAATCCGTTAAGCAATTTCACTGTTTCGTTAGCTGCATTTCCTAAATTGTACTCATCAAATTCTCGTATCTCAATGTCGGCTTGGAGTATAGCGTTAATAATATCAGATATTTTGTGCATAAACCAAAAGCACTCGTCTGATTCATACTCTACTCCGCCAACATAATCAATCCCTGTCGCATAATTATAAGGCTCTTTCTTGAAATAAGAAGTTAACTTATCAAAATTCTGTTTTTCAAAATCAAATCCATTATTAAAGAAATAGACAAATGGATGTATCTCAGAAATCAATATTTGTCCACCTTTCTTTAGTAGCTGTGGTAACACATCAAAAACCCTTTAGCAATGAATTTTTTCTTGCCTTCTGATGATATTTCGGAGCTTGATTCCAAGCGGATCGATTGCCTTCAAGTACATTTTTATTGCTCATATAATATTACCTCGCTGTTGAATCCTACTGTCCTCTATAGAATCTTCATTACCAACCATATGATTAATCCAAGCGTGGCTAGAATACTAAGCATTCCGACCATTACTACCAGACAAGTGACACCCATACGACCCTAGCTCTCAATATAGAAAGATCAGTAACTTCTCTGATGCTGGCTATTGCAATCGCGCCCCCCCATATAACACCTATGTTGCTAACGATCAGTACTAACAAATTCTCATTTCGTATTTTTCACAGCGTCCTCCAAGCCACATGCTAGCTTTCCCCAAAAAGTAACTTTGAAAATAAAAATACTGCAACCAAGGGAGCCTCTAAACATCTGCATAACATCCCCGCCCTTCAATTTTTACTTAAGATTCTTTTGATGTAGCATAGATGACCCGATGCCACAACGCACAATGTACTCGTTTCACTTGTCCTCAGGCACCCTTAATCGAAATCTTGCCCCTGGAATCGTCAATGAGGCTTCCATTTCTAGCCGATCTGTATGCGCTGCTCCTACACTTTGCTACCCTCCCACCAGAAGATCATGGAAGAAAAGGTCTAATTTGTCTACTAATCTGGCATCTTCAAATCTACTTTTTTCCACCGATACCCTCTAACATTATCCCATCCATATTTTTCAATATACTCAAATGTTACTTTTTTTGTTTCCTCTTGGTTTCTTGTTCTAATGATTTTAAGAGTCTTCATTGGTTTATATTTCTTAGTCCATTCACAGCCTTCACCATTAAAATGTCGTTGTATCTCACCCTTAAGATTTATCGCATAATCAATAAAATATTTATTCTCCTCAAGTAGTAGTATAAAAACACCTTCATAAGTTTTATTGTTTAGATCTTTTCGTACTTCTTCGTATTTTATTTTCCGAAAAGCATAATTTCCACCACGCACATTTTGATAGCCGTATCTTTCTATATAAATTTTAGTCAATTCATTTTCAAATTCCTCATTTACGTCGTTATAAATTCCATAAATTTCCACTGGAACATTTTCCTTTGTCCATTCTGCACCCGCTCCAGAGAAGTGGCTATTCATCCTATTGCAATAATGCTCCGTATAACCCACATAGAATTTATCACCTATTAAGCGAAGGACATAAACATTTCCTTTTCCATGAAGGCCATATTTCTGATGGAGACTCCCATTATTCAATATTAAATAGGTTACTGCAGATTTAAAGCTTAAATGCAACAAAGTTTGAATAAATTTAAAAATATCACCAGAATATCCGCAAACAAAACATCCAAATACTTGTTTTCTAGGGTTTACTTTTAGGTTTTCTTTATTATCATTGTGAAATGGACAATGCCCAACATATTCAGAACTTTCTTTCCGCAAAACCACATGTTTTGATATCTCATCTTCAATTTTTATATTTTCTCTTATAAATGCCAATTCTTCTTTAGTAAATTTCATGAAAGCACCTCGAAATAATTCTTTAAACCGATTATTTAGAAAACTTTTATAAAACAATATTTTGACAAATTATATATATATATCCTTTGAAAAAGCTCTGCAATTACATATTTCTCTTAATACGATAAAGTATCCAGCACCAGTAATCTGGTTCACCATATTCAACTATAAAAACCCGCTACTTGGTTACGACAGAATAGCAGGTTTTCTATTCATTTTAATGGGACAAGGGGACAGGTCCCCTGTCCCCTTGTCTCTCTTCAATTTGCCAGATTGCTTTCTACCACTCTATTCAACACATTGGAATAGTTACAATTTTATTCTGGGTAAACGCCTATCTTTACAAGCGAATCAATATAACTGATTATAAAATTAATATCGTTTGTTGTTCCTAAAGGGACTAAATAAGCTTTTCGTACTTCATCAGCATTACACCATGTCTTAAATTTTTCAATCTTATCATTTGGCACGACATTAGCTTTTTCAGCTTTTTCTTGAACCAACGCCAGTGACTTAAAATTACCTATAAACCTATTAAGTTCTTTTTCATAGGCATTAGGGTCGGCATACTTATTAATAGTATCGTCAAATTTACAAGCATCACGGAAACACCCTCGTACTGAATTTTTAGCGTTTCTCCGTGGGTTGGTTTGAGCAGCATAGACATTTCTGCCAATAGCAAACGTTCCGGAGCTGTAAGACTGAACGCCATAATCGTGTTGATAAAAAGTATTATCTTCAATACTTGGTATCACTTCCTGTAAATGTACATTAGTAGAAGGTGCTACTCCGACTTTTTGAGCACCATAAGCATTTTGATAAAGTGTTTTTGACTCCCCTTGCCCTTCCAAATCAATTTTAACAATAAATGGCAGTTGGCCTGGTTTGACTTTATTAAAATAGTCAGCTGGAGTCATCAAACTACCTTGTGGAATTCTCTCAATACCTTGTACTATAAAACGCTTACTGTAATGATTCACTAGCTCTTTTTCTAATTCTTCCTTACCGGCAACCATATCTTCACGAGCATTTTGACATTGTAAAATCGCGTCAGGTACCTTATAAAATAAAATTACTTTTTGACTTGGTGCAGGTATCGCGGCATAGCAAACACTTGATAGCATCATTAACGCAAGTAATACAAATAATACTTTTCTCACCCACAACATCTCCTTGAAAACTATTTATGCCTTTCATTCTCAATTTCATCAACAGAGAGATTTGGCAATACCGGAATTTATCAATAAATTGATAAATGTATAGTCACCTACACCCAAGATAGTATTACCAGAGTGTGCCAAACCATTTTTGTCTAAGAGGCTAAAATAACGCTTGATGTTCTTCTGACCATATGCATCCTTTACCTTATCATTAGAAATAAATACTTCCTCGCTATTCAGGCCTTGGTATTTTAAAGCCTGTTCGTAGGTCATAGCAGCCTCAGAGGTAGCTGCACCAGCCAACAATAAGCAGCCCAACATGAATCCAGCCAATATCTTTTTGATGTTCAAAGGGTCAATCCTCCTCCAAAATTTAGATAAACAAAATAAGCTTCCAGACTCACGCAGACTCAGACTCGCAGGGACGACTCTTTCGATTTAAAAGGTCTAAAAAGCACTGACGTAATAAATTTACCACTATAATACAAAGCTCCTGCAACTATTAGAACATTCTGTATAAAATTCCTATTTTTTTATCTACAATACAACCTAACTAATTAATAACCTAAGTTTGTCTCAGCAAGTTCTAATCCCTGACCTTATTTCATATAAAAGTAATATCTTTGCTTTTTTTTAAAAGCTAATTCGCACAAAAGAAAGAGGTATTACTGTGAAAGAGATCATTTCATGTGCCATGTGCAAGAGCCCGCAATGCGCAGATCTTTATGAAATCCATTTAACGCAAGCAAAAGCGACTAACGGCACTTTTGATAAAAGTCAAATTTACCTGACCGACTACATTTGCCACCGCTGCGTAAAAACAGCAGAGTACAAAAACAAGTATCTATTATGCCAGCAGGAACATTGCGTATTACCGGAAAAAACGGAAGTCAGATATAATTAAAATGAAGAAAAGCTGTCGCACTAAGGAATTAGCGGCAGCTTTTCTTATAAAAAGACAAAGGGGCTATTTCCAGAAGGGCCAAAAGAACGAAAAATAGTTACTGAAGATGAGTCAAATTATATACATAACGTCTAATGAATTCCTATCTACTAATCTCCTATAGCTATATTTAGGATAGCCAACCATAACTGCACCCACTACCATTTTGTCTTCTCCAATATTGAATAAATTAGGCAGCGGTGAGTTTTCGCTAACTGCAAAATGCTCAAAGATTCCCGCCCAACAGGTTCCGAGTCCTAATGAAGGGGCAAATAACTCCAGATAGGTTAAACAGGAAATGGCATTATTTCTGGCGTAGGGAGAATTTTTGTCTGCAATAGCGATAATCAAATTGGGTGCGCCGCGGAAAACGGAATCAAGTCCTTGTTCCCGATAACCTGTAATCGCGGCTTCTAGTAAATGCCGTACAGGGGAGTTCTCTACCATCTGAATCGTGATTTCTGTAGCTTTTTCAATCAGTTGTTTATTTTCTACGATAACATAGGATATGCCCTGGCTATTAGCCGCCGTAGGAGCTAGCCTCGCTATATTCACTAATCTTGCTAAAAGCTCTCGTGGTACAGGCTTATCCTGATAATTCCGTATGGAACGGCGGGATCGTAAAAAATGCTCTGCTTGCTGCGGATTTAGCTTAGGGAACTCATGAGCATCCACTTGAAGTGCTAGCGGTGCTTTTGCGTTATCGATTGCAGAACTTGTAAGCGCATCGGACATAGTAAGTGTACATATACCCCTGAATCAGCAAACCAAACAGCTGATCAATAAAGCGGTATTCAAGAAAATGAAGAATACCACACTTTTTATCAATACAGCCCGCGGCGGGATTGTCAATGAAAGAGACTTGATAGATGCATTAAAAAACAGGGACATTTCAGGCGCATGCCTGGATGTGTTTGAATCTGAACCGCTTCCAACTGACAGTGAGCTCCGGAATCTGGGTAATGTGATACTTACTCCCCATACGGCAGGCA
>Ga0366757_1004_pt1 | contig 33385 bp, 27 predicted proteins | sample TotcelHN113001K6_FD_207061 | JGI IMG/M metagenome (GOLD analysis project Ga0366757, IMG submission 207061) | Enriched cells from coal bed in the Powder River Basin, Montana, United States - Total cells N11 rep1 HSBNCT.N11.300.1.K6 ... | reverse complement strand
GCAGTAACTGAATGTGGCTGCATAGCAGTTAATGCCCAGCGGCAGCGCGTCCCCGCCGACGTCCAGTACAGTGAAACCCGTCGCTTTATGTCATCTCATATTTCTGGTGAACCCTGCCAATCGTGCAAAGAAGTATTGGCAAACGAATTAGGCCATAGCTTGTTTTATTTGGCTGCATTATGTAACTTAAGCGGCCTGGAACTAAATCAGATAATGAAGGACGAATTGCAAAAGGTCAAAACTCTGGGAGCCTTTCATCTGTCTTAATTATAATAAGCAGGGTTAGCTCTAAAGAAAAATGCGGTTTACAAGAACCGCATTTTTTCTTTGTTCAGTACATAAACCCCTAGTCTGGCGGACATGATACAAAGGATACTTTTTCACAAAATGGGGTGCAAGCATGGGCCGCCTTTTTCTTTCTTTATTATTTCTATTGATCATTCCGCTATCTTTTGCCTATAGCGAAGGAAGCGATTTGGACAATGAATCTGAGCTTTTATCGGGTTATATGACAGTGGTAGATGAGCAAGGCACTATCGTCTTTCAAACCGGATTAACGGTCCGCCCGGGTGATGAATTTGTTAATGAAGCTAACCAGCTTTATGAAATTACTACTGTCGAAGGTACATTAGCCAAATCTCGTTATGTAAGAGATGAATCCATTAATGCTATATCACCGCCGGAAGCACGGCCCGTCCAGGCCGAGGAGTCTGGCCCGCCTCCTAAAATAGGCATCTATCATACCCATACTGACGAATGTTATATTCCAACAGACGGCAAAGCAACGATCAAAGGTAAGGGCAGCATTATCAAGGTTGGCGATACCTTCGCCCAACGGCTGACCGAACTGGGTTATGATGTTGATCATCGCACTACGCTGCACGATCCGCATGATGCCAATGCGTACCAACGTTCCCGGCGAACCTTTGCAAAGCTGCTGACCGAGCGTCCGGTTGCCCTCTTTGATGTTCATCGTGACAGTGCGCCTCTAAAGGCTTACAAGACTTCTTTTAACGGAAAGGATGCGACCAAGATTCTTTTGGTAGTAGGCAGGCAAAATCAAAACCGGGCCACTACTATGAATTTTGCCAAATCCATCAAATCTGCTGCCGACAACAAGTATAAAGGTCTGATAAGAGGAATTTTTATTGCCCATGGTAACTATAATCAGGATTTAAATCCCCGCGCAATGCTGCTGGAAGTAGGAACACAATACAACAGCCGCGAAGCAGCCGACCATAGTATAACACTATTTGCTGATATCGTTCCTACTTTTCTGGCAAACACTTCTGGCAATGTGGCGCAAGCCGGGCCTGTCGCAGGAGGAAATAGTATAGCTTCCTCAAATATGCCTAATGGCGGCACAGGCTGGGATATGCTATATATTATAGGTGCTGTAATCGTAGGGGGAGCAGCTTTCCTCTTTCTCAGCACCGGCAGCTTTAGCGAAGCCAAGCACAAATTAAGCAACTTTACCAAGCGCGAGTTCGGGGATGTTTTTCGGTTTCGAAAAAAGCGTAAGAATTAAAGGAGCTGAGCCAAGTGGCTGTCAAACGCCGTATGTGGCTTATCGTGGGCTCTATTGCAGCTGGTCTGCTGCTCTTACTTGCCCTCTCTTATCTGGTCCCGCTGAATTTCCTATCGGTACAGCCCAAGCCGGAACAACAGCCACAGAAAGTCTACGACTATTATATTATTCTCGATGAAATAAGTGGCGTAGACTTAATGTATGTCCCACTCGTGGTTAGCGTTGGCGATGAAGTTATTACCGAAGAAAACAAACGATATACTATCATCAAAGTAGAAGAAAACCGGGCCTATGCCCGGTTTGTGGAAGATATAAATTTAAATGAGTACAAGCAAAAGCCAAAGCAATAGCGCTAAACTTTATACATGGCGGTCTAAGAGTGCCTGCTCGCGCACCCTCTTTAGGCCGTCCTTTATTGTTTTCGCTCTCACTTCCCCAATTCCTTCGACTTCGTCCAATTCGGCAATTGAAGCACTATAAATGCGGTGTAACGTTTTAAAATGAGCTACTAGATTTTCCGTAATAATCATCGGCAGGCGCGGGATACGCCTGAGTATCCGATAGCCTCTGGGAACTACAGGAACATCAACGGCGCTGGCAGTCACGCCATAACCTAAAATACGGCAAACGGTTACCGTTTCCAGAGCTTCTTCGGGCAAGGCCGCTAATTGCTCTCTTACTGCCTCTTGTGTCTTAGTATCTGCGCTGACACAATAATCTTTAATCAGCAGCATCGCTTCGTCTTCTTCAGCGATCAGTTCTTCCATCTGCATATTGACCAAGCGGCCTTCGTTGCCTAATTCAATTATATTCCGTTCAATTTCGCGGGCAATGCGATTCACTTGCTCAGCCCGAATAAGGACGGCGGCAATGTCAGTAAGTGTGGCCAGATCTTCAAATTCCAGTGCGCTAAGTGTCCTCAAGCCTCGGGTAAGTACCTGGCGATACTTTTCCAGCGTTTGCAGCGCTTGGTTGGCCCGGTTTAAAATAACGGCCAAATCTTTTAATGTATACTTAAGATTGCCTAAATAGACAGTAATAACATTACGTCGCTGCGATATAGCAATTACAAGCGCTCCTGTGGCCTTAGCTGTCCGTTCGGCAGTACGGTGACGCGTTCCTGTTTCCGTGGTTTCTATAACAGCATCAGGTACCAGTTGGGCATTAGCATATATAATTCGTTTAGCATCATTGGACAAAACCAGTGCACCGTCCATTTTTGCCAACTCATAAAAACCGGCAGGCGTCAGCTCGCAATTTAAAACAAAACCACCATCCACTACTTCCATAATAGCATCGCCATCGCCGACAACGATTAAAGCCCCCATTTTGGCACGCAGAACATTTTCCAGACCCTCGCGGAGCATCGTCCCCGGAGCCAGCGATTTAATTGTTTTAATAAAACGTCCATCCCAGAAACGTTCATCCCTGTTTTTTGTCATACAAATACCGCCTCCATGGCCTCAGTGACATCACGCACTCCCACAATTTCCAGGCCTTGTTGTTTAAGTTTAAGCCCCGGCACATTACCAACCGGTATAACGAACCGCTTAAAGCCAAGCGTAGCGGCTTCACTAATGCGGATATCGGCCCGTGAAACCATTCGTACTTCACCCGTTAATCCCACTTCGCCCATTACAACGGTCTGACTGTCAACAGCGATATTACGAAAACTGGAGGCAATGGATAAGGCCACAGCCAGGTCAGCTGCCGGTTCATCAATCTTAATCCCGCCAACAGCATTTACGTAAGCATCCTGATTGGACAGGGCCAAACCAACCCGCTTTTCCAGTACCGCCATTAATAAAATCAGTCGGTTATAATCAAAACCAGCGGCCATCCGACGGGGCATACCAAAGACTGTTGTACTGACCAATGCCTGCAGTTCAATCAATAGCGGTCGTACTCCTTCAAGACATGCCAGCACCACCGAACCAGGCATACCATGGGAGCGCTCAGCCAATAACAGCACCGACGGATTTACTACTTCAGTCAATCCATTCTCTTCCATAGAAAAAATGCCACTGTCATTTGTTGAACCAAAACGGTTTTTCATTGCCCGCAGCACCCGGAAGGCATAGTTTCGTTCTCCTTCAAAATACAACACCACATCTACCATATGTTCAAGCAAACGGGGTCCCGCAATATTTCCCTCTTTGGTCACATGTCCAATAATGGCTACCGGTACATTCGTTTCCTTAGCAAAGCGCAGCAGCTTGCCTGTCGATTCGCGTACTTGCCCTACGCTGCCTGGTGCTGAAGGGATGTCAGCGCTGAACATGGTCTGAATGGAATCAATAATAACCAGGGCAGGCTTCATTGCATTAGCGGCGACTGTAATCTCATCTAAATTAGTTTCTGTCATAATAAATAAATTATTGCTTAAGCTTCCCAGTCTTTCCGCTCGCATACGAGTCTGAACGGCAGATTCTTCGCCCGACACATAAAGTACCGATCCGTAGGTAGCGCTGACTCCTGCCGCGACCTGCAGCAGCAGCGTTGATTTGCCAATGCCCGGGTCCCCGCCGATAAGCATTAAAGCCCCTGGTACAATACCGCCTCCCAATACACGGTCAAACTCACCTACGCCGGTTATTCGACGCCCAACGGCGGTAGTATCAACCTGGGTAATCGGCGTAGGTTTACTGCCCTGGCTAAAGCGAATTCGCGTATCTGCTTTAGCTGCACTTATTTCTTCAACCATAGTATTCCAGGCTCCGCATCCGGGGCAGCGTCCCAGCCATTTCAAGGAATCAGCGCCGCATTCGGTACAGCAAAATTTTATTTTGACTTTTGACAAGGTTATATCCTCTCCTGCCTACCATCACTCTTTTCAGGCCGTTGATAAAGCCCCATCTGCGTTGTACCCGCAAAGGAGTAAGCCGAAGTTCTAAGGCACTGAAGTGCCAAGAACTTCGCATTCAGGCCTGCGGGAGCTCGCTCGTCGTACCGGCGCTGTACTGTCTTCGCTTGCTTCCTCGGCCTTCCTAGCATCTGGGGCTTTCTGAACGGCCTGGGAGCTAGATTTCTCAACAAATGAAAAAGAGCACTCTACATAACAGTAGAGTGCTCTTTTTCGTGATACTTATCGTTTTTTCCTGCTACTTACTTCTTTTTTACAAAAGTTAGTTTACCATCTTCAGCAGCATCAACCACTACTGTATCTCCTATAGACGCTTCACGGCGAAGCATGAGTTCGGCGATAGGATCTTCCACTAGCTTTTGAATGGAGCGACGCAGTGGCCGAGCACCATATTGGAAATCATATCCCTCTTTAACCAGCTCGGCTTTGGCCTTATCTGTCACTTCCAGCGCAAGATTAGCATCAGTCAGACGTTTTGACAAGTCAGTCAGCATAATTGTTACAATCTCACTCAAGTCATCTTCAGTAAGGCTGCTGAACACAATCATTTCATCAACCCGATTGAGAAACTCAGGCCGGAATTGACGCTTAACTTCATCAAGAACGCGGGTCTTAGCTGTTTCCTGATCGGTTTTCGCATTAGCACCGGCTAGGAACCCTAATGCTGCGCCATCCTTCTTCAAGTGCTGTGCACCAACATTGGAGGTCATGATGATAACAGTATTTTTAAAATCCACCGTATGACCTTGGGCATCAGTCAGTCGCCCATCTTCCAATACCTGCAATAAAATGTTGAATACATCATAATGAGCTTTTTCAATTTCATCGAGCAAAATGACTGCATAAGGTTTACGACGTACTGCATCCGTTAATTGGCCGCCTTCATCATAGCCAACGTATCCGGGAGGTGCACCAACCAGCCTGGAAACGGTATGCTTCTCCATATACTCAGACATATCCAGTCTAATCATGGCGTCTTCATCACCAAACATAGCTTCTGCCAACGCCCGGGCAAGCTCTGTTTTACCCACACCAGTCGGCCCCAGGAAAATAAATGAACCGATCGGACGTTTTGGGTCTTTCAGACCTGCCCGCGCACGGCGCACAGCTCTGGCAACAGCAGCAACAGCATCGTGCTGGCCAACAACCCTTTTATGCAAGACTTCTTCCAGTCTTAGCAATCTCTCAGACTCTTCCTCTGCCAGTTTTTTCACGGGTATTCCCGTCCAACTGGCTACAACATGAGCAATATCGTCACCTGTCACTACTACTCTTTTATTATCAGGCTGGTTCCATTCATTTTGTTTTGCTGCCAGCAGGTGGCGCAATTTTTGTTCTTCGTCCCGCAGTTTAGCGGCTTGTTCAAATTCTTGCCCATTAATAGCCGCTTCCTTTTCAGCACGCACTTGCTCCAGCTTTTTTTCGGTCTCTTTGAGATCGGGCGGCAGGGAAAAAGCTTGCAAGCGTACCCGTGATGCCGCCTCATCCATCAGATCAATGGCTTTATCCGGTAAGAAGCGGTCAGATATATAGCGATGGGAAAGTTTAACTGCACTTTCGATAGCATCATCGGTAATTTGCGCTTTATGGAATGCTTCGTACCGATCTCGCAGCCCCTGCAGAATTTTGATTGCATCTTCCTCTGACGGTTCTCCTACCAAAATGGTTTGGAAGCGTCTCTCCAAAGCAGTATCTTTTTCAATATGCTTTTTGTACTCATTTAAAGTTGTTGCACCAATGCACTGCAGCTCACCTCTGGCTAAAACAGGTTTTAAGATATTGGCTGCATCCATAGCGCCTTCGGCAGCACCTGCTCCAATCAAAGTATGCAGTTCATCAATAAACAAGATAATATTCCCGGCTTGACGGATTTCATCCATCACTTTCTTCAACCGCTCTTCAAACTCACCCCGGTATTTAGAACCGGCAATAATGGACGCCATGTTAAGCGATACTACCCGTTTATCTCGCAACGTCTCCGGAACCATCCCATCAATGATGCGCTGTGCAAGGCCTTCTGCAATAGCTGTTTTACCAACGCCAGGCTCGCCGATAAGTACAGGGTTATTTTTAGTGCGTCGGCTTAGAATTTGGATAACCCGCTCAATCTCACCGTCCCGGCCAATAACAGGATCAATTTTCCCTTCTTTAGCCAATTTGTTCAGGTCGCGGCCATACTCATTAAGTGATGGCGTATCAACATTGCTTTTAGCTTGCTGGCTGCTTGCCTGCGAACCGGCTCCGGACATAGCCATACCGCCTAACAATTCAATCACTCGTTGACGGACGATAGTAATATCCGCTCCCAGCTTATCCAATACTTGTGCAGCTACACCTTCACCTTCACGGATAAGCCCAAGCAGTAAATGCTCGGTGCCAATATAATTATGGCCCAATCGCTGAGCTTCTTCAAATGCGAGTTGAATGACCTTTTTCGAACGGGGAGTATAATTGATCTGCTCAACCTGATCATCTCCTCGGCCGATCATGATCTCTACCTGATTGCGGACCATCTCCAAATTTATATTTAAGGAAGCCAATGCTTTAGCCGCTACCCCTTCACCTTCATGAATTAAGCCTAGCAGCAAATGTTCTGTGCCAAGGTAATCATGGCCTAAGCGCAGTGCCTCCTGTTGCGCAAGTACTAATACTTTCTTAGCTCGTTCTGTAAATTTATCAAGCATTATCTTTTCCTCCCTTGAAATCAATTAATTTTTCACGAATAACCTGAGCACGCAAAGCATCTCTTTCGGCCGAATGAATGTCAGGACGTCTGGCAATTTTTTGTAGAAAGTTGGGTCTGCTGACTACCAATAACTCATTAAAAACAGCAGGCGGAGCTTCGTCAATTAATTTTACATCAATTCCCAGCCTTACTTCACTCAACAAGGATAGTGCTTCTTGGCCGGAGATGCTGCGGGCATAGCGGAGCACACCATACGCACGCCACACCCGGTCGGCTAACATATCTTTTGAGTCTCTCATAAGCGCCTCCCGGGCAGCCCTTTCCTGTCCAACAACTTGCTTAACTACGGCTTGCAGATTATCAACAATTTCTTGCTCATTTTGCCCTAAGGTTAGCTGGTTGGATATCTGAAAAATATTCCCCACAGCCTCTGTACCTTCGCCATAAAGTCCACGTACAGTTAACCCAATTTGGGTAGCAGCTCCAATAATACGATTGATTTGTTTGGTAAGCACAAGAGCCGGCAAATGAATCATCACCGATGCACGCAGACCTGTACCTACATTGGTTGGGCAAGCCGTCAAATATCCAACCTGTTCATGAAATGCAAAGGAATGGCGGGATTCGAGTATATCATCAACTTCATTAGCCAATTGAAGGGTGTCAGGTAAATTTAATCCCGGCAATAAGCATTGCACTCGCAGATGATCTTCTTCATTTACTAAAATAGCCACGGCAGCGTCATCACGGACAATAAGCGCCCGGTTAGTAGGTTCCTGAACATGGGTCGGACTGATAATATGCTTCTCAACCAGAACATTTCTTTCTAATGGTTCCAGCTTTTCCAGGTCAATAAACATATAGCAATGATTATCCTGATTACTCAAATCTGCAACAGACTTACGGAGCTCTTCAACTACTTTCGCTAATATCTCATCACTAGCACGGTTAGGGAAAGGAGTCTGGTCAAAATTGCGGGCTAATCGAATACGGCTGGATAATACAATATCGCTTTCCGGCCCTTCACCCTTCATCCAGCCATTAAGCGGTTCATCCAAGAGTTGTTCGATTGTCATATATTCCCCTCCTCGCTAGCTGAATTAAGTAATTCTTTTTCCAAACTGCGTATTTCATCACGGATTTTAGCAGCTTCTTCATATTCCTCCTGCACGATATACCGCTCTAAGTCATACCGCAGCTTTTTTAAGCGTTGTTTTAATTCCAATGTACCGCCAGTTCGCCGGGGTAGCTTTCCCGTATGAGTACTTACACCGTGAATACGGCGCAGGAGAGGTTCAACATGATCTCCAAAAGTACTATAGCAGGTACTGCAGCCAAATTTACCAATACGGCTGAAATCATGGTAGGTCATACCGCAATTGGGGCAGGCAATCCCACTCTTGGCCGGTGCATTATCAGCTACACCCGAATAAAACATGTTTTTCAAAAAATCATGAACCGAAAACTTAGAATCAAGCGAAAAGGCAATATCACCATATGCTTGAGCACACTGATTACACAAATGCTTATCAATTTTTTGATTGTTTGTAATTTGTGTTATATGCACCGATGCTGGCCTTTTTTGACAATCATCGCACAACATACACATCCGCTCCCTTATTATTCATTTGTAGAATTCACTTGCAGTAACAATCGACGAATTGCTTCCACTCGCTCGTGGGGTTTCAAATAATGGTGCAGTATAGAAAAAGCCTCCATTAATAGAATTGACTCTCGGCTTGTTAACAAGCCGTTGTCACGTAGATGCATTAGCATCCCTTGGAGTTCATCCAGAGAAACGTCAACATCAATCTGTTCTGCAGCATTTTCGAAGATAATAGTATGAAGAGGAACACGCGCTACACGCACAAAGCCTCCCAGTCCCCGCCGGGATTCAACTATAAACCCCCTGGCAATGGAAAAACGGGTATTTAAAACATAACTAATCTGAGACGGCGCACAGGCCAGTTCATCGGCCAGTTCATTGCGTCTTAATATAACAATATCGCCTTGTTGTCCCGCTAGCTTGCGTAAAATAAAGCGTTCTATTTCATCAGCTAAATTACTCATATTTTATCACCACACTCTGTCCTTTTGTTGTTTTGACTTTATTTGACCTTTTCTTTATTATATTTGACCTTTTGACTAATTGCAATAGCTGCCCGCCTTTTTTTGCTATATTTATATTATTGCCATACTGCACGAATTACAAAAGGAAAGTATATTAGAAAAGCAGAGGAAGTTACCGCTGAGCGGCAATCTCCTCTGCTTATGTGATCTGTCTTTTTACTGAACTTCTACTACTAAGTACTTAAGGTAATGAGTTTCTGCAGCTGCAGGCAATATCGGATGGTCCTTGGCCTGCGTGCGGTATTCAACTTCCCGGATGACCCGCCTGGCATCTTTAGCTGCATCTACTACAATAGCTTTGAATAACTCTCTGTCCATATGGAAGGAGCAGGAACAAGTAATCAAAAATCCCCCTGGCCGGACTAGTTTCAAACCGCGAAGATTGATCTCCTTATAACCTCTGGCAGCCCCTTCCAATGAAGACCGGCTTTTGGTAAAAGCTGGCGGATCAAGGATTACAACATCGTATTGACGTTTCTCTTCCGTTTGTGCCCGCAATACATCAAAGGCATTACCAATTGCAAAATTGCAAATGTCACTTACTCCATTTAGCTCGGCATTTTTTTGTGCTACTTCAATAGCAAGATCAGAAATATCAAGTGCAGTAACGCTTTTTGCTCCATATTTTGCAGCATGGACGGCAAATGAACCCGTATGGCAAAAGCAGTCCAATACTTCGGCACCAGCTACAAAATGCTTAAGTAACTGGCGATTTTCCCGTTGATCATAGAAAAAGCCTGTCTTTTGTCCATTCTCGATATCAGCATAAAAAGGGAATCCGTTTTCTTTAACTTCGATAAGTGTCGGAAAACTGCCCTTCAGATAACCTTTGCGCATGTCCATTCCTTCCAGCTTTCGTACAGGTACATCATTACGTTCGTAAATACCGGCAGGTTGGAACATTTCATCCAGTATAGACACAATGGTTTCTTTATGAACATCAATTCCAAGTGCCAATGTTTGGATAACGAAATAGTCGCCAAACTTATCGACAATGAGCGCCGGCAGAAAATCTGCCTCTCCAAAAATAAGCCGGCAATATTCCGGTTCACTGACAAAGCGCTGGCGGTATTTCCATGCCGCGGAAATGCGTTTTTGGAAAAAGGCCCGATCAATAGGCTCTTGTTCTCGCGTCAATATGCGGACAATGATCTGAGAGCGGGGATTAATATACCCTCTGCCAATGAACCGGCCCCGATGGTTGCAGACATCAACAATGCCACCCGGTTGAAAGTCCCCTTCAATGCGGTCCACTTCACTCTGATACATCCAGGGATGTCCACTCTCAATGCGATGTTGAGCTCCTTTGCGAATATAAACAGTAGCCTTTGCTTCCATTATAGTTCCTCATTTCAATCCATTTTTCACTTACAGCCAAATTCCAGCATAAGCAGCGCCACATGAATCAGGTGATTCCCAAAGAACATCCAGATGCACTAAAAACAGGTTATCATCCTATATCATTCAATAACTGCTCTGCTATTATACTTTATCCAACACCTTCTGTCCAAATTCCTTACCAAAAGCGAAACATTTATCCAATTCTTCCGTATTAGCTGTCCACTTAACAGTTAAACCGGCCTTTTCTACTCCAACTCCCGCAGAAGCCAGCAATTCTTCCATAGCAGCTTGCGCTCCTCCAGCCCAGCCATAGGCGCCAAAGGCGGCACCGATTTTATTCGCCGGCCGTAATCCCTTCATATAAAGCAACGTAGCTCCTACCGTCGGCATCATGCCATTATTTAATGTTGAAGATCCAACAAGTATTCCTTTAGCTTCTAAGAGATCCCACATTACTTCACTGCGATCAGCACCTGAGAGACGGTACAATTTCCCCTGAACACCGGCGGCAGCCAATCCATCCAATATACGGCGTGCCATTTTTTCTGTCGCCCCCCACATACTATCATAGGCAACAATTACTTTATCCGTTGCCGCTCCCCTGCTCCATTGTTCGTATTTAGCAAGAATGGCACTAATATGACTACGCCACACTACTCCGTGGCTAGGAGCAATCATTTTAATAGGAAACCGGCCGGCTTTTTCTAACGCCTTCGGTACCAGTTTATTAAAAGGCATGAGTATATTAGCATAATATTTAGCCGCCTCATATAGTACTTCGTCAAGGTTATTTCCGTCATCAAACCGGTTGGTACTACTATAGTGCTGTCCGAATGCATCATTAGAAAAGAGTATTTGTTCACCGTCCAAGTAACAAGCCATTGAATCTGGCCAGTGCAGCATAGGTAGTGGTATGAAATGCAATTTATTGCGGCCTAAATCAAGTACATCTCCCTCTTTGACTACCTGATAATTGCCCTCTCGTTGATAATATTTGAGGATACCCTCTGCCCCTTTGTCGGTAAGAAGAACGGTAGCCTGGGGAGCCCGATCTAAAATAGCGGGCAAAGCACTAGAGTGATCTGGTTCTATGTGATTGGTGATGATATAGTCAATGCGGGAAGGATCAACAATTTGTGAAATTCTTTCAATAAGCTCATCTGCAAAAGGTGCTTTTACCGTATCAACTAAACAAATTTTTTCGTCTACAATCAAAAAAGCATTGTAAGTAACACCTCGTGGAGTAGTATATCCATGAAAATCGCGCACATTCCAATCCACAGCTCCAACAGAATATACACCTTTAGCTAACTCAACTTTGTTCATTTATCCTCTCTCCTTCTTATGATATCTACCAAATAGGCACTTACTCTACCGAATCGACGTCATAAATTAAAACCGTTAGAACTATTTATTTAAACTATTCCTTATATGTAAAAATTGTACGACCTACCGTCATAATCCTTCCTGATTCTGTATTATTGTGCTTTTGTTCATTAAATTTAGTATCCCAAATTAGGACAGGCCTTACAAATATGTCTTTACAATCTTCTTGGTGCACTATATAATGAAAAATTGTAAAATGCATATAATATACGGCGTAATACTGCTAATTTAGCTGTGAAAATCACGCTTTTTCCATAATAGTCCTTTCATTTTTATGGAAAAGCATACGCCTCAATGGTTTAAAATTCTTTGAGAAGGGGCGCTGTGTGATGAAACTAACTGGTAAACATCTTCTTGTCGACATGTATGGCTGCAGCTTTAAAACCTTAGATGATCTCGCGCTGATTAAAGAAGCTATGCTAACTGCAATAGCCGAAGCAAACATGATTCTCCTTAACTTCTCATACCACAAGTTTGAACCTCAAGGACTGGCCGCCCTGGCTCTATTAGAGGAAAGCCATATGAGCATCCATACCTATCCCGAATTGGGATATGCTGCTATTGATGTGTTCACTTGTGCTGATCACAGTCGCCCGGACAAAGCTATTGCGGTACTCAAAACTTTTTTACAGCCGGAAAAAACAAAAACGACAAACATTAAACGTGGAGATTTCGGATCTGAAAAGGATATGAAACCCAAGGTCAAAGTAAGCATTGCTCCTTTGCGCCGTGTAAAAAATACAGGTGCGAAAGTCCTGAAACTCTTATCGCGCAATCACTAGTATGATAAACAGTTGCTTATTATTAAGCAGCTGTTTTTTATTTTGCGCTGCTTCCCTCACCTGAGGAGCTTGTTACAGGCCGATCTGTTATAATTAAAATATAGTAACACTGAATATATATAGGGGGATTCTTATGAATTACAACAAAGAAAATAGTAGTTTTGAATGTAAAATTGCTGATCAAATGAAGCGTTTTACGCGCTTTTTACATTTGTTTTTCTGTTTGGCTTTAATTATTACTGTCTTGATGACGCTAGTTATTTTTTTTACCGACTTTTATTCAATCTTTACTACCGGTAATGTTAGTACTGGTACTATTCACGCTCTAGGTGCACTACTCATCTTATGGACACTTTCTGAATTATTAAACTCAGAAATTCGTCACCTGCGAGGCGAGCCGATCAGAGTTACTTTATTTATTGAAGTTGCTATTGCTGCTATGGTTCGGAAATTACTGATTCATAGTTCAGAAGGTATCTCCCTGCAAGATGGTAGTATGTATCTCGCAAGTTTATTAGTGCTTGGGCTAGTTTATTGGTTACTGCAGCCTCGAATGCAACAACGTTAATTATCTCCTGGAAAATTTTTGCTTGACAAATCATCCTTCATGAATAATAATATTCCATAGAGAATTATATTGCACACATAGTGGAGGGATTATTGATGAGCACTACTGACAAAAACCTGGGCACCGCATTTGCTGGCGAATCGCAAGCTAATCGTAAATATCTTGCGTTTGCTAAGCAAGCCGAAATTGAAGGCTATACGCAAGTTGCAAAACTCTTTCGTGCAACTGCTGAAGCCGAAACAATTCATGCTTTTGCTGAATTAAAAGCCAAAGGCGGTATTAAATCTACAGCAGAAAACCTGCAGGAAGCAGTTGCCGGTGAAACCTATGAATTCAGTGAAATGTACCCACCTTTTATTGCTGAAGCTCAGACTGAAGGCAATACTGCCGCTGCCCGTATATTTCATTTAGCTAATGAGGCTGAGAAGGTCCATGCTAGCCTCTATGCTAAAGCACTGGAAAACTTAACTACAAAAGAAGCATATGATGTTTATCTGTGTCCCATTTGCGGCCACATTGCAGAGAAAGATGCTCCTGATACCTGTCCAATCTGTGGCGCTAAAGCTGGCGCCTATAAGAAAATTGATTAAGTAACGTGTTATTAGCCGCGAGCGTACTAAAGCTCGCGGCTTTTCTATTTTCACTTAAGAATTATACATTATTTGCTAACATAATCGTCAGATAAGTATTAATATTCTATTTATAATGATATAATTAAATAAATCACTCTATAACTTTATCTTTCCTAAGGAGGGATTAACAGACAACATAGGTTATACAATTAAGAGATGGGAGCTGATTATCAAAGGATTCTTTAAGTACTACAACGATTGTGCAGTCCTCAACAGTTACATCTTTAATTGAGAATTCGGGAGGGAAATTCGTGAAGCAATATCAGAAACTCTTGCTAGGATTTGTTTTAGGTGTTGTTATTGGTCTAATCGGTTATTATTTCATTCCCCAAAAGTCTTTTCCCATAATGAAGTCATTTACTGATATTTGTACCTTAACTGGTGCTGTATTCCTCAGAACAATCTTTATGGTTGTTGTACCACTATTAGTATCTGCATTGATTCTTGGCGTATTTGAGCTCGGAAAAGGCCGTGGATTAGGAGCAGTCGCTAAAAAATCTATGGCATTTACACTGGTATTAAGTTTCTTAGCTGTAATTATCGCCGTCACATTAACGAATGTAATGCAGCCAGGAGTTGGCTTAACTTTTGATAAAGAAGCCCTCGCTTCTAATCAAGGTGTGTTATCCATTCAGAAAAATGTGCAGGCAGCAAAAGATAAACCCTGGTTTCAATACTTCATTGATTTGATTCCACAAAACCCGATTGACTCAGCCGCCAGAGCCTTTGGAGGCGAAATAATTGCGCTCATGGTCTTTGCATTAATGTTTGGCTATGCGCTTAGCATGATCGTTGAAGATGAAGATAATCCGCTCATAAAAATGCTTGATACTATTTTCAAGGCTTCTCTAAAAATTATTGAATGGGCTATGCTGTTGGCTCCTTACGGTATTTTTGCCATTGTTTTCAATACTACCTATCGGTTAGGTGCCGGGTTCCTGCAAAACGTTGCTTATTTCGCCGCTGTAGTTGTACTTGGCCTTCTGATTCAACAATTTGTTGTCTATGGCCTATGCCTGAAAATCTTTGCTAAGACCAATCCCTGGCAGTTTTTTAAGAAATGTCAAGAAGTTTATGTCTATGCTTTCTCGACGGCATCTTCTAATGCCACATTGCCAATAGCTTTGGATACAGCAGAAAACGTCTTAAAGATGCCTGCTAAGATTTCCCGTTTCGTACTAACCTGCGGAGCTTCTGCCAATCAAAACGGAACAGCCCTATTCGAAGGAGTTGTTGTTTTATTCTTGGCACAAGTTTATGGTATCAACCTCTCAATTGAAAGTCAGCTAGTTGTGGTACTGATGGCAGTATTGGCTGGAGTAGGCACAGCTGGCGTTCCCGGGGGATCCCTGCCGCTTATCGCCATACTCTGCGTACAAGTAGGCGTTCCGCCTGAAGGTATGGGTTTAATACTCGGCGTAGACCGCTTCCTCGATATGTGCAGAACAACCTTAAATGTATCCGGTGACTTGGTAATAGCTAAACTAGTCAGTTCAACCGTACCAGCAGAGATCTCCGGTGACACCAACAATTCCTCTAACATAAGCGCATAATGTATGAATTGATAGAGGGCTGCTTCACTACAGAAGCAGCCCTCTATTATTTATCATTTTAATCCCGTTCACTACTGATTGCACATAAGGAAGCTGCCATTACACCGACCGCAGCACCAACCCAGGACGCAATTAAAACCCAGTACCATTCCACCATACTAGTCACCGTCCCTAAACATAGTAGTACATAATATGTTGTGGACAAGAAAAAATACCTGCAAAGCAAAAAAGCACTTACATTACGTAAGTGCTTTTAGCTATAATCAGCGACTCCCTATCCTCCCAGGCCGTTTCCAGCCAAGTACTTTCGGCGTATATGGGCTTAACTACCGTGTTCGGGATGGGAACGGGTGGATCCCCACAGCTATCGCCACTGAATATACAGGTGAACATCCTTCAAAGGTATATTCCCTGAAAACTTCACAGAAGAAGATTGGTTACGCAATCGGATGTTCCTCACTTGCGCTCGGAACTTGTTTAAGTCAAGCCCTCGGCCTATTAGTACCAGTCAGCTTAAATGGTTGCCCATCTTACACACCTGGCCTATCAACCTTGTGGTCTACAAGGGGCCTTACTAGATTGCTCTATGAGAGACCTCATCTTAAGGCTGGTTTCACGCTTAGATGCTTTCAGCGTTTATCCTTTCCGAACGTAGCTACCCAGCTGTACCCCTGGCGGGATAACTGGTACACCATTGGTTCGTCCACTCCGGTCCTCTCGTACTAGGAGCAGTTCCCTTCAAGTCTCTTGCGCCCGCGATGGATAGGGACCGAACTGTCTCACGACGTTCTGAACCCAGCTCACGTACCACTTTAATGGGCGAACAGCCCAACCCTTGGGACCTACTTCAGCCCCAGGATGTGATGAGCCGACATCGAGGTGCCAAACCTCCCCGTCGATATGGACTCTTGGGAGAGATTAGCCTGTTATCCCCAGGGTAGCTTTTATCCGTTGAGCGATGGCCCTTCCACTCGGTACCACCGGATCACTAAGCCCGACTTTCGTCCCTGCTCGACATGTACGTCTCGCAGTCAAGCTCCCTTCTGCCTTTACACTCTTCGCGCGATTTCCAACCGCGCTGAGGGAACCTTTGGGCGCCTCCGTTACTCTTTCGGAGGCGACCGCCCCAGTCAAACTGCCCACCTGACACTGTCCGGATGTTTGTTACTCATTCCGTTAGAATTCCAGTAAACAAAGGGTGGTATCCCAACATTGACTCCAATGAAACTTGCGTTCCATCTTCTCCGTCTCCCACCTATCCTGTACATCATTTACCAAAATCCAATGTCAGGCTACAGTAAAGCTCCATGGGGTCTTTCTGTCCAGTCGCGGGTAACCTGCATCTTCACAGGTATTTCAATTTCACCGGGTCCCTCGTTGAGACAGTGCCCAAGTCGTTACACCTTTCGTGCGGGTCGGAACTTACCCGACAAGGAATTTCGCTACCTTAGGACCGTTATAGTTACGGCCGCCGTTTACTGGGGCTTCAATTCACAGCTTCGGATTACTCCTAACCGCTCCTCTTAACCTTCCAGCACCGGGCAGGTGTCAGCACCTATACGTCAGCTTTCGCTTTAGCAGGCACCTGTGTTTGTGGTAAACAGTCGCTTGGGCCTCTCTTGTGTCACCTCTTACTGCTCCGGCCGTTTCATGCCTTCACATTCAAGGTTCCCCTTTTCCCGAAGTTACGGGGACATTTTGCCGAGTTCCTTAACGAGGGTTTTCCCGCGCACCTTAGGATTCTCTCCCCGCCTACCTGTGTCGGTTTACGGTACGGGCACCAACAATCTCGCTAGAAGCTTTTCTTGACAATATGGGATCAATCAGTTCTCCGTTATTTCTAACAGTTCCCCATCACACCTCAGGCTATTATCTGACGGATTTGCCTATCAGATACCCTACATGCTTAGACGCGAATTTCCATCCTCGCGCTGACCTACCCTCTTGTGTCACTCCATCACTCAAACGATTATGGGTGGTACTGGAATTTCAACCAGTTGTCCATCGCCTACGCTTTTCCGCCTCGGCTTAGGTCCCGACTTACCCTGAGTCGACGATCGTTGCTCAGGAACCCTTAGGCTTTCGGTGGACAGGATTCTCACCTGTCTTTTCGCTACTCATACCGACATTCTCACTTCTTACCAGTCCACGGATCCTTCCGGTACCGCTTCTACCCGATAAGAACGCTCCCCTACCCAAGTCGTTAGACTTGCCATAGCTTCGGTTCCGTGCTTTAGCCCCGGACATCTTCGGCGCAGAACCTCTCGACCAGTGAGCTATTACGCACTCTTTAAATGGTGGCTGCTTCTAAGCCAACATCCTGGTTGTTTCTGAAGTTCCACATCCTTCTCCACTTAGCACGGCATTTGGGACCTTAGCTGATGGTCTGGGCTGTTTCCCTCTTGACTACGGATCTTATCACTCGCAGTCTGACTCCCAAGTATAAATATAGTCATTCGCAGTTTGACAGAGTTCAGTAACCTAAATGGCCCCTAGCCCTATCAGAGCTCTACCGTCTATATTCTTCACCTTGAGGCTAGCCCTAAAGCTATTTCGGGGAGAACCAGCTATCTCCGCGTTCGATTGGCATTTCACCCCTATCCACAACTCATCCCAAAGCTTTTCAACGCTCACGGGTTCGGGCCTCCACGCAATTTTACCTGCGCTTCACCCTGGCCATGGATAGATCACTGCGGTTTCGGGTCTACAATAACTAACTAGTCGCCCTATTCAGACTCGCTTTCGCTTCGGCTCCGTGTCTTCCACTTAACCTTGCTAGTTACTGTAACTCGTCGGTTCATTCTTCAATAGGCACGCCGTCGTCCTTTCAGACTTCGACTGCTTGTAGACATACGGTTTCAGGTTCTCTTTCACTCCCCTCCCGGGGTGCTTTTCACCTTTCCCTCACGGTACTATGCGCTATCGGTCGCCAAGGAGTATTTTGCCTTGGAGGGTGGTCCCCCCTGCTTCCCACAAGGTTTCTCGTGTCTCGTGGTACTCTGGATACTGACCCTCAGATGCAGTCTTTCGCCTACGGGACTTTTACCCCCTACGGTCTACCTTTCCAGGTAGTTCGGCTAAACCATTTCTGATTGTTGTCAGTCCTCAACCCCACAGAAGTTTCCTTCTCTGGTTTGGGCTCTTCCCAGTTCGCTCGCCGCTACTTCGGGAATCTCGCTTGATTACTTTTCCTCCGGGTACTTAGATGTTTCAGTTCCCCGGGTGCCCTCCTTACGCTCAAAGGCGTAGGTGACGATGCATGACCATCGCCGGGTTGCCCCATTCGGATATCTAAGGATCAATACTTGCTTGCAGTTCCCCTTAGCTTTTCGCAGCTTACCGCGTCCTTCTTCGGCTCTTGGCGCCTAGGCATCCGCCGTATGCCCTTATTAGCTTGACTTCGCTTTCGCGTTGTTCGCTAACTAACTGTATGGCAATATGAACTATTACCATAAGCTAAATTGGCATAGGTTGTTAACCTATTGCTGTTTCAAAACTTGCGTTTTGAATCCTAATTGCGCTCGTTAAAGTTCTCTTCTCAAAATCTCTTCTGAGAGGAAATACTTTTTTCTTCTTCTGTGCAGTTTTCAAGGAACAACGCGCAGGAATGCGCTTGAGGACTTACAAGTGTACCATAAGCACCTGTTTATTTCAACAGGTACTTTCTGGTAAGCACGTATTCCCTCAAAACCAAACAATGTAAGGCGACAGTACAGCCAACACATATGTTGCGTCTACTATCAGTTTGCCAGATGCTCGACCTTGGAATATTGTACTGTCTTTCAAGTACAAGTCTCCCTAGAAAGGAGGTGATCCAGCCGCACCTTCCGATACGGCTACCTTGTTACGACTTCACCCCAATCATCGGCCCCACCTTCGACGGCTGGCTCCTTTTCAGGTTACCCCACCGGCTTCGGGTGTTTCCAACTTTCGTGGTGTGACGGGCGGTGTGTACAAGGCCCGGGAACGTATTCACCGCAGCATGCTGATCTGCGATTACTAGCGATTCCGACTTCACGCAGGCGAGTTGCAGCCTGCGATCCGAACTGAGAGCTTGTTTTTGGGGTTTGCTCCACCTTGCGGTCTTGCTTCCCTCTATTTAAGCCCATTGTAGTACGTGTGTAGCCCAGGACATAAGGGGCATGATGACTTGACGTCATCCCCGCCTTCCTCCGCATTGTCTGCGGCAGTCTCCCATGAGTTCCCGCCATCACGCGCTGGCAACATAGGATAAGGGTTGCGCTCGTTGCGGGACTTAACCCAACATCTCACGACACGAGCTGACGACAGCCATGCACCACCTGTTTTCATGTTCTCCGAAGAGAAGGGACCTATCTCTAGGCCTTTCACTCAATGTCAAGTCCTGGTAAGGTTCTTCGCGTTGCGTCGAATTAAACCACATACTCCACCGCTTGTGCGGGCCCCCGTCAATTCCTTTGAGTTTCAACCTTGCGGCCGTACTCCCCAGGCGGGGTACTTATTGCGTTAACTCCGGCACAGAAGGGGTCGATACCCTCTACACCTAGTACCCATCGTTTACGGCCAGGATTACCGGGGTATCTAATCCCGTTCACTTCCCTGGCTTTCGCGCCTCAGCGTCAGACACCGTCCAGAAAGTCGCCTTCGCCACTGGTGTTCCTCCCAATATCTACGCATTTCACCGCTACACTGGGAATTCCACTTTCCTCTCCGGTACTCAAGATAAGCAGTTTCCATCCCATCACGGGGTTGAGCCCCGCACTTTTAAGACAGACTTACCTACCCGCCTACGCGCTCTTTACGCCCAATAATTCCGGACAACGCTCGCCACCTACGTATTACCGCGGCTGCTGGCACGTAGTTAGCCGTGGCTTCCTTCTCTAGTACCGTCATTATGGTTCATTATTCACAAACCACACATTCGTCCTAGTTGACAGAGCTTTACAATCCGAAGACCTTCTTCACTCACGCGGCGTTGCTCCGTCAGACTTTCGTCCATTGCGGAAGATTCCCCACTGCTGCCTCCCGTAGGAGTCTGGGCCGTGTCTCAGTCCCAGTGTGGCCGTTCATCCTCTCAGACCGGCTACTGATCGTCGCCTTGGTGAGCTTTTACCTCTCCAACTAGCTAATCAGACGCAGACTCATCTCAAAGCGATAGCATCTTCAGAGGCCATCTTTTTTATCTCGGCTATGCAGCCAAGATACCACATTCGGTATTAGCACTCGTTTCCAAGTGTTGTCCCCATCTTTGAGGCAGATTATCTACGCGTTACTCACCCGTTCGCCACTAAGTATCCATTGCTGAATACTCCGTTCGACTTGCATGTGTTAGGCACGCCGCCAGCGTTCGTCCTGAGCCAGGATCAAACTCTCCATTAAAGTTTTATCTTTATGGAGCCTTGATGGCTCTTAAAGTTACTATTTTTGTGTTTCGTTGCTTGCGCTTCGAAACGTTGTGGTGTTTCAGTGAAACACCTAACATCTGGCGTTATTACTTCTTACATTGTTTAGTTTTCAAGGAACACGTCGCTCGATTCACCGCTTGTCGCGGTAACCAGCTTATTTATGTTAACACAACTCGTTTGTCCTGTCAACATATTTTTTAAAGTTTTTCACCCCTAAGGGGCTGTGCCGCTTGTTGACGGCTTATTTATATTAACACAGCGTTATGCGCTATGTCAACATCATTTACAAAAAACTTTATGTCGTTATTGGCGACTTGCTCATATTACTATAGCCCGCTCTAAATGTCAAGAGTCTGGGCGGTGATAAACACCGGCCAGACTCTTATATTGTTATGATACTTTAATTTTTAATTGATTAATTCCGGCAATATGCATATCCAGTGCTAATTCTTCCGGCTTAAGGCCTAATGCCAAGCCTATGAGCTGAGCCAAATGCAGTACCGGCATTTCTTTACTACAGCCGACAGCAGCTTGCCCTTCGGGCTGATTCATATCAAGCGACATCTGGCACAAGGGACAAGGTGTAACAATACAGTCAGCACCTGCTTGAACAGCGCTTTGACAAGTTGCGCCGGTAATGTTGATCATATCTTCATTCGCCGTATAGGTGGAGTGGAAGCCACAGCATTTCAATTTATAGGCAAAATCAACCGGCTCAGCACCAAGAGCACGAATGACATTTTCCAGCGACTCCGGATTAGCGTGATCTTCGAAGTTCATAACCGCCGGTGGCCTTAAGATATGGCACCCATAATAAGCTGCAACAGTGAGGCCTGTAAGCGGTCTTTTTACTTTTCCTTTAAGGTTTTCCAATCCATAGTCGCGGACAATAGCCCACAAAAGGTGAGTAATCTCACTTGTTCCTTTGTATTCGATACCCGCTTTAGTCAGAAGAGTATTTACTTTATCCTTCTGGCCGTCATCCAGTTTTGCTTTAGCTTTGCGAAGCATAAGCGTACAAGTATTACAAACAGTGAGGAGCGGCAGTTCCATTTGCTCGGCAAGAGCAATATTACGGGCATTGACAGCCGTACTGGTTAAGTCATCTATGTCTTGCAGGTGAGATGCACCGCAGCACGTCCATCCCGGGATTTCTACGAGCTCAATACCCAGGACTTTGGCTACAGCGGTAGTAGCAATATAGTTTTCTTTTGAGGCTCCCTCCAAAACGCAGCCGGGAAAAAAGGCATATTTCATTACTTTTCACTCTCCCTTACTGCTTTAAGGATCGTCTTGATTTGATCATGGCCTTTGACCTTACCGGGGAAGTGGAACGGATTTAATTTGCCGCGCCGCAGAAGGCGCAGTGCCAGTGGAAATTTTCGCATAGAGCCGATGATGCCGTCACTGCGAAGAGACAGTTTCATCTCATTTAACCGGCCCGTATCCTCAATATCTTTAAGGAAGGCAAAAGCGTGGCGAGCACCATGATTATCACGATAACCCATCTTAATTGATGTCTGGCGGAGGCGGGCTATATCATCACCAGGAGAAAGGCCTTTTGGACATTGGGTAGTACACTCAACACAGTGCAGGCACTTCCACAAGCCTTTATCGAGAATAGCCTTAATCCGTTCTCCATCCGCTTTATCCCGGGTATCAGCAACAAATTTCCATACCTTTGCATAAGTGAATGGTTCAAGGAAATCCTTGTTGTTAGCGCTTAACTTATTACACTCGGAAGCACAGGAGCCACACAGAATACAGCCGGCCTGCACATCAATTTTCTTAAAATCAGCCGCCTTTTGACGACAGCCCGTTTCTGCCGAGAATTCATCTTTAGGAATGAGCCAGACTCTAGAGTCAGCCAGACGCTCCGCTTTAGGTGCCCAATCAATCACCAGGTCACGAATTACCGTAAAGTTCCCCAGTGGTTCAACTGTTAAAACAGCTCCAAATCGGCGAATCACGTCATCAAGCGGTGTTTCACAGGCTAGCATGGCTTGACCGTTTACGCGAACAGAACAGGCCCCGCAAACAGCGGAACGGCACGCCGCAGTAAACGTCAATGTCGGGTCAAGCTCTTCTTTTATTTTGATTAAGCCCCACAAAATAGTTTTACCTGGCTGATGATCAAAGCTGTATTCCTGGGTATACGATTTTTCTCCGTCAAAACGGCTAACTTTGTACGTGATTTGACTCATTAGTATCTCCTTTCTGCCGGTTGATACTTGGTTACAACCACCGGCCGATAGGTCAGTTTGTATTCCGATCCTTCGAGTGCAACAATAGTATGCTTTAAGAAGCTTTCATCATCACGTTTGGGATAATCATCCCGCAGATGGCAGCCCCGGCTTTCATTGCGATGCATAGCTCCCATTACGACAGCCTTAGCCATTGTAAGCATATTTCCAACTTCAATATAGTTTACAAAAGCAGTATTAAATAACTTGCTACTGTCACCAATAACACAATCCTGATATTCGGCAATTAAGCCGTCAATTACCTGACTGGCTTTCTCCAAATCGGCAGCATTGCGGAATATGCCGACATTATACCACATGATTTCCGCCATGCGGTCTCGTATGGATGGTACTGTCGAACCATTCTTACGGGCAACTGCTTTTTGAAATTTATCCTGCCAGGCTGCTGCTGCCTTAACTAAGTTTCCTTCACCGCTAAACTCACGTTCCCGCGCACACTGGCTTGCTCCACGGCCGGCAACTTTACCAAATACCATAATATCAGCAAGCGAATTACCGCCCAGCCGGTTAGCACCATGAATAGAAAGGCACGATGCCTCTCCGGCTGCAAACACACCTCGTACAGCCGTCGCACAGGTACGGTGATCAATAACATCAATACCGCCCATTGTATAATGGCAGGTAGGGCGGATAGGTATCGGTTTTTCCAGCGGATCGACCCGTTCAAAAGCAATCGCCAAATCACGGATACCATGCAATTTTTCCAAGATTACATTTTTATCTAAATGGGTAATATCTACAACGACATAGGCATTCATGCCTTCGCCAAAACCGCGGCCCTCTTTAATTTCATCCTCAATTGCCTTGGCTACAACGTCACGAGTGGCAAGCTCCATCTTCTCCGGAGCATACCGCTTCATAAACCGCTCGCCATCTTTGTTTAACAGATAACCGCCTTCACCTCGCACCGCTTCCGACATAAGAATGCCGGTGCTGGCCAGACCGGTAGGATGAAACTGAATCATTTCCGGATCTTTAAGCGGTATGCCTGCCCGGAAAGCGGCTGCCATTCCATCGCCGGTAGAAGTAAAGGGGTTAGTAGTGCGAAGCCAATACATCCGGCCTGCACCGCCGGTGGCAATGACGATGGACTTCGCCATTACCGGCACAATTTCACCATCTTTAACAGAGAGAGCAACTACCCCTTGCAATTGACCGTTTTCCGTCACAATGTCCAGCAACTGCCAGTCACTAAGAATTTTTACACCAGCTTTCAGACATTGCTCATACATGGTATGGAGTAATGCATGGCCGGTCTTATCAGCTGAATAACAAGTGCGTGGTGATGATTGTCCGCCAAAATTGCGTTGAGAAATGCGCCCCTCACCATCCCGGGAAAAAGGAACGCCAAGATAATCAATTTCCAGAATGCTTTCCGGTGATTGAGAGACAAAATACTCAATGGCATCCTGATCGCCCAGATAATCGCTGCCCTTTACGGTGTCGAAAAAGTGTTTTTCCAACGTATCATTAGGGTCTGCATTTTTTACAACCCCGTTTATTCCACCTTGGGCCATACCGGTAGCTGAGCGGGTGGGAAACATTTTTGTCATAAGGCCGACGGCAAGGCCTTCCTGCCGGCCTGCTTCCAACGCAGCCCGCATACCGGAGCCGCCGCTGCCAATAACAAGTACATCAAACGTTAGCATGAGTTCACCTCAATCATGTTTTATAGCCAAGGAGATTGCCTCATCGGTCAATCTCCTTGTGTATATATCTATAGGCCGTTATAGTTTCCGGTAGGGTTTTTGCCCTTCTTCATAATAATTCCGACCCTCACAGTCGATGGCGACTATTGCCGGGAAATCAACAACTTCCATACGGGCCAGTGCTTCCGGTCCTAAGTCACCATAGGCCACTACATCGTAAGCTTTAATTGTCCTCGATATCAGAGCTGCCGCACCACCGACAGTGACAAAGTAAACCACTCCGTTTTTCTTCATGCTGTCAACAACAGCATCCGAGCGATAACCCTTACCAATCATCCCTTTTAGTCCTTTATCCAAAAGGCGGGGAGTATAAGCATCACAACGGCCTGCGGTAGTAGGTCCGGCAGAGCCGATAGGTTCGCCTGGTTTAGCCGGTGATGGCCCTACATAGTAGATAACCTGGCCGGTAAGATCAACCGGTAATTCTTCGCCCCGGTCCAGCGCTTCAATCATTCGTTGGTGTGCAGCATCACGAGCCGCATAAATTACACCGGTAATAAGCACGCTGTCACCAGCTTTTAAACTCTTCACAGCTTCATCAGTAAGCGGAGCAGTAATCTGTTTTTGTTGAGCCATTTTCTTTTCCTCCTTACAGCGTTACTTCGGCATGTCTCGTTGCATGACAGTTAATGTTAACAGCGACCGGCAGTGATGCGATATGGGTAGGAAACCATTCGATATTGACAGCCAGCGCCGTAGTACAGCCACCAAGTCCCTGAGGACCAATTCCTGTTTTGTTAATAAGTTCTAATAAGTCAGCCTCCAGTTTAGCGTACTCAGGATGAGCATTGCGTTCGGTCAAAGGGCGGATGAGCGCTTTTTTAGCAAGATAAGCTGCTTTTTCCATCGTCCCGCCAATACCAACTCCAACAACAATTGGTGGACAAGGATTAGAACCGGCATTAATAATGGTATCCAGTACAAACTTCTTCACACCTGCTACTCCGTCGGCAGGCACAAGCATTTTTAAACCGCTTTTATTCTCACTGCCAGCCCCCTTAGGGGCAAGAAGAATCTTAATTTGGTCGCCGGCAACACTTTGGATATGGACAATCGCCGGCGTATTGTCGCCGGTATTCTTCCGGTTAAAGAGCGGTTCTGCCACAGCCGATTTACGAAGATAACCTTCTATATACCCCTTAGCCACTCCGGCATTAATTGCCTCTTCCAGCGTGCCGCCTTCAATATGAGCATCTTGCCCTAACTCCACGAAAACTACTGCTAAACCGGTATCTTGACACATAGGCTTAGCTTCGTCTCTAGCAATACAGGCATTTTGCAGAATTTGATCAATAATGTTTTTGCCAAGAGGAGATTCCTCTTTTTCCTGCCCTTCTACCAAGGCATTATAAACATCTTCCGATAAATAGTAATTAGCATCAATGGCCAGTTTAGCCACTGCTTCTGTGATTGCTTGCGCAGTAATTGTTCGCATTCTACAGACTCCTTTCACTTGCATCGTTTTTTGCTTGCACTGCTTCACATATTCCTACCACAAACCAAGTACTTTCCACCAAATCGACCCGAACCCTACCCAAATAACCAAATTTATAACAGATACAATAAAGCCCAGCCGCCACCACGTGTTTTGATCAACATAACCTGCGCCAAAGTAAATAGGCGATGGGCCGGCGGCATAGTGGGTAAGAGACATACACAAATTAGACATAAAGCCTAATGCCAGAGCAGCCAGATAAGGTGGTGCACCTGCTGCGACGGCTACAGCGACAAATGCAGAATACATGGCAGTAATATGCGCTGTCAAGCTGGCAAATGCATAATGGGCATATAAATAAACAACTGTAAGGATAACAAAGGCCGGGACCCAGGGAATACCGGCGATACCGGCAGCAACTGCTTTGGCAAACCACGGAATAAAGCCCAGTTTAGACAGGAAATCTGCCAGACCGACCAAGCTGCCCATCCAGATCAACGTATCCCAGGCACCTTTTTCCTCCAAAACATCTTTCCATTCCAACACTTCTGTTGCCAGCATAACAACCACCGCCAGCATAGCAACAACGGTTGCATCCAGTTTGGAATATTGTGAAGTACTCCATAACACTAAGGCTCCTACAAATACCATGGAAACAATTTTTTCACCCCTGCTCATTGCGCCCATTTTCTTTAGTTCCGATGTAGCAAGCGCTTTAGCCTCAGGAGTTTTGGTGATTTCCGGTGGATAAAATTTATACAAGAAGTAAGGTACAACTAAAATAGAGATAAGACCGGGAACTGCTGCGGCAAGAGCCCACTGGCCCCAGGTAATTTGAATGTGTAATGCTTGAGCTGCTAATAATGCAATCAAAGGATTACCAGCCATGGAAGTAAGAAACATAGCGGAAGTAATCGTATTGCCTTGATAGGCGGTCTGCATAAGATAACTGCCTACCTTACGAGCGGAAACACCCGGCTCCGAATCAAATGCAGTACATAGACTGCGTACTATCGGAAATATAATGCCACCGGCACGGGCTGTATTCGAAGGGGTAGCGGGGCTAATAATTAAATCACTTAGTACCAGTGTATAACCTAATTTCAAGGTACTGTCTCCAATAGCACGAATAAGCACATAGGCAATGCGACGACCTAAACCGGTTTTAATGAAACCTTTGGCGAATAGAAAGGCTGACACAATCAGCCAAATGGTAGTATTAGAGAATCCACTGAGCGCTTCAGCTGGTTTTAGCACTCCTGCAAGAGCTGTGAAGGTAATACTCGTTAATGCCACAGCACCGATAGGCATTGGTTGAAGGATAAAGCCGAAAATAGTTGCCACAAAAATGGCCATGAGATGCCAAGCCTGGGGAGTTACTCCCTGGGGAACAGGAATAAACCAAATAATTGCGCCGAGAGCGATAGTGGCCAATGCCCGTACAATCTTACCGTTCATGACATACACTCCTCCTAATTTAGATTACACCGTACTACTTGTGCCTGCGAAAGTTATTGAATATACTTACAATAACTCATTATCTACTGTAGCATCTCTGACGCAATATTTAAAATATTTATAAGCTATGGTACAATAGCTTAAGGCTATCAGGTTAGCAGTCAACTATTTTAGGGAGGGCATGGGCATGGAACTTAGGCAGTTAGAGTATTTCCACAAAGTGAGCAGTTTACGGAACTTTACCAGGGCCGCTGAAGTGCTCCATATTGCTCAACCCTCTATCACAAATGCTATTCACAAATTAGAGGATGAGCTTGGTCTGCAATTATTTGATCGCAGCCAAAAAAAAGTCATTCTCACACCGGAGGGACAGGCTTTTCACTTGCGGGCTGAGAAGATTCTTTACGAGGTGCAACAGGCTTTATCGGAAATGTCCGATTATAAGAACCTTCATAAAGGGACGATTAAGTTTGCCGCCCCGCCGATGATTGGTGCCTATTTATTTCCCAATATCTTCACTCACTTCAAACACAGCTATCCGGAGCTTGATCTGGCTGTATTTGAGGCAGGTTCTTTGGCCGCCAGAACCATGCTGGAAAAAGAAGAGCTGGACTTAGGCATCATCATTCTGCCTGAAGACAACCAGACCTTAAATACCATCCCTATCACCAGAGAACAAATTATGCTGTGCGTCTCTCCCAATCACCACTTAAACAGCACCGCTCACGTGGACTTTCAGAGCTTAAAAGCCGAGTCTTTCATTATGTTAAAAGAAGAATTTCTCCACCGTCAACTGATATTACAGGAGTGCACCAAACATAAATTCACTCCCCACATCGTTTTTTCCTCCAACCAAATTGAAACAGTCAAAGCACTTGTGGCAAGTAATGTGGGTATATCCTTTCTTATGAACATGGTAGTGCATAAACACCCCGGTATTATCAGCATTCCCTTGTCTGAACCTATCTTTATCACTATCGGACTTGCCTGGAAAAAAGATAAATATCTTTCCAAAGCTTCACAGGCCTTTATCGATTTTTTGACTATTTATGCCCGGCCACTTCAGTGTAAGAAATAAATAGCAGCCGCCAGGAGTACTGCCACTATACAAAAATACATTAAAAAACCCAGACCACACGTGTGTGGCCTGGGTTTTATTTTAGTTATCGACGGGCTTAATCGTTGTCGGTTTTCTTTTCCACCGTAGCCAATGCCACAACTTTATCCTTAGCACCGGTGCGCATGAGCGTTACGCCTTGCGTATTGCGGCTAATGACCGATATCTCATCAATCTCAATGCGGATAACAATTCCATCACTGGTAATCATCATCAACTCCTGACCGGGACGAACCAGTTTCAGTCCGACTACTTTACCGGTCTTTTCAGTCACTTTGAGATTAATAACTCCCTTACCGCCCCTGGATTGAGTGCGATACTCACGAACAAGCGTGCGCTTGCCGTAGCCTTCTTCACTGACAGTCAGCACCTCATTATCCGGTTTGACTACGTCGACGCCAACCACCACATCGCCAGGCTCCAGACTGATGCCTTTTACACCGTGAGCGGTACGGCCCATAACACGCACTTCTTTTTCAGCGAAGTGAATGGCCATGCCATCACGGGTGCCAAGAATAATGTGCTGCTCGCCGTTAGTGAGCTTCACATCAATCAAATCATCATCTTCATCCAGATTAATGGCGATTAAGCCGCCTTTGCGGGCCGTATCGAATTCGGTCAGTTCGGTTTTCTTGACAATACCCTTGCGGGTAGCCATAAACAAGAACCGTTTCTCAGCAAATTCTTTAATAGGAATGACCGCCGTGATTTTTTCATTCGGCTCAAGCGGCAGCAAATTGACAACCGCCGTCCCCTTAGCCGTCCGGCTGGCTTCGGCAATTTCATAGGCTTTTAGCCGGTATACGCGGCCCCGGTTAGTAAAGAAAAGAATATTATGATGCGTGGTAGCCACAAATAGATGCACAACAAAATCTTCTTCTTTGGTCCCCATTCCGGTAACCCCACGGCCGCCTCGTTTTTGGCTGCGATAGGTATCAATGTTCAGCCGCTTGATATATCCCTGATGGGTAATGGTGATAACCACATCTTCAACGGCAATGAGATCTTCCACTTCCAATTTGGACACATCGCTGGTAATAACGGTACGACGAGCATCGCCAAAGCGTTTTTTTACATCCAGCAACTCTTCTTTAATGATATTCATGACCTTGTGCTCATCTGCCAATATCGCTTCAAGCAATTCAATGGTTTCCAGCACATCCTTATATTCCTGTTCAATTTTAGCTCGTTCCAGGCCTGTCAAACGCTGTAAGCGCATGTCCAAAATAGCCTGAGACTGCTTTTCGCTCAAGTGGAATCCATCCATCAAGGCCGTTCTGGCAATATCCACTGTCTGAGACCGGCGAATAGCAGCAATGACAGCATCAAGATTATCCAGAGCAATTTTTAACCCTTCTAAAATATGGGCTCTTGCTTTGGCTTTCTCCAGTTCAAACTGTGTCCGGCGGGTAACAACTTCTTTTTGATGCGCCAAATAAAGGCGCAAAACTTCCTGCAAATTCAGCACACGGGGACGGCCTTCCACTAACGCCAGCATGTTCACACCAAACGAGTCTTGCAATTGGGTGTGTTTGTATAGTTGATTTAAAATAACATCGGCATTAACATCGCGGCGTAATTCAATAACTACGCGCATCCCTGTGCGATCACTTTCGTCGCGAAGGTCAGTAATACCGTCGATGGTCTTATCCCGCACCAGATTGGCAATAGTTTCGACCAGTTTGGCTTTGTTGACCTGATAGGGAATCTCGGTAACAATAATACGGTTTTTGCCGTTCGACATGCGTTCTACTCGTGCTTGAGCGCGCATTTTAACGCTGCCCCGACCGGTAAGGTACGCCGACTTAATGCCTTCACGGCCGAGAATCAAACCACCCGTGGGAAAGTCCGGGCCTTTAATCGCCATCATTAATTCTTGAATGGACACTTCCGGATCATCAATCATCATAACCAGGCCATCTACCACTTCACCTAAGTTATGAGGCGGAATGTTGGTGGCCATACCAACAGCAATACCCGATGACCCGTTAACCAGCAGATTGGGAATCTTGGAAGGAAGAACGGTCGGTTCTTTTAATGATTCGTCATAGTTGGGTACAAAATCAACGGTGTCTTTTTCAATATCAGCCAGCATTTCATCAGCAATACGGGACATACGAACTTCCGTGTACCTCATTGCTGCTGCGAAATCTCCATCAACTGAACCAAAATTGCCATGACCGTCAACCAGCAAATAACGGGTAGAAAAATTTTGAGCCAAACGCACAATAGCATCATAAACTGAACTGTCGCCATGAGGATGATATTTACCCAATACTTCACCGACAATACGCGCCGACTTTTTGTACGGTTTATTAGGTGTCATCCCCGCTTCATGCATCGCATACAGAATACGCCGGTGAACCGGTTTCAGCCCGTCGCGCACATCAGGAAGCGCTCTCATGACAATAACGCTCATCGCGTAGTCAATATAGGAGTTCTTCATTTCGTCTTCTATCCGAATGGGCAATACTTTACCTAAACCAAAATCCAGCACTATCTCACCTCAACCAAATATACATAAGCGCTTTAAACATATACATTTTCCCTATCCATACCAAAAACTCCTGCTTTTCCTATAAGCATACCCAAAGTTTGTTAGTTGTAACCAATCGGCAGTCCCATCCATATAGTAAGATGAAGCCAATAATTAATTGTGCCAAGGAGTTGACCTGCTTTGGATATCGGCTTTTTCTACGTGATCCTGCTGGCCGTAGCCGTCAGTATTGACGGTTTTGTCGCCGGCGTGGCTTACGGATTGAAAAATATCCGCATGCCCTTTTCTTCCCTAGTCATAGTTGGCGTAGTTGCTACCGGCCTTACGGCAATAGCCATGTTTTGCGCTTACGTACTAGGACAATTTATTCACACGGATGTAGCTATTGTTACTGGTGCGCTGCTATTAATTTTACTGGGAGCCTGGAGCCTTTTCCAGCAATATTTAACCCGCAACGTTCCTTCTTATGAGCTGGACGGTGAAGTTACGGCCCGCAAACTTACCATCTCGGTCGGACAACTCGTGATTAGTATTGTTGCCAAACCGGAGACGGCAGATGTAGACCGTTTAGGTTACATCAGTTCACTTGAAGCAGTTTTTTTAGGTCTCGCCGTCGGCTTGGATGCCATGGTGGGAACATTCGCCGCCGCCCTCATGGGAGTATTGCCGCTGTACACGCCACCTGCCGTCGGCATCACTCACATGATTTGCATCAGCTGCGGCTGTTATGCCTCTACCCGTTTTGTACCGGAAACACTTAAACAACGCTTTCCCTACCTGCCGGGAACACTTCTTATATTCCTGGGGTTAATCCGGCTGACTTAATTATCTTGCTAGGAGGTTTCTATGTTTACAAGCTTTTTTTATGCTCTGTCGCTGGGGCTGGCAGTAAGCCTGGATGCATTGGCTGCCGGTATGGCCTATGGCATAAAGAATATTAAAGTGCCCTTCGCTTCCCTGCTCATCGTCGGTGCCGTCACCTGCGCTTGCACTACTATAGCCATGATCAGTGCTGCAATGCTTGGCGATTGGATTGATACTCAGTTTGCCATCATTACCGGATCTCTCCTGCTCATTGCCATCGGCGGCTTTAGCCTATTTCAAGAATACCTGACCCGTGATGTAGCGCATTACCACATCGAGGGCGAGATTACTGCCCGCAAACTTACTTTTGCGATAGGAAAATTAGTTATTAGTATTATGGCACGCCCCGAGTCGGCAGACTTTGATGAATCCCAGAGTATTAGCATGGTAGAAGCCTTTTTTCTCGGCTTGGCTCTTGGAGTTGACAATATGGTTGCCACCTTTGCAGCAGCCCTGATGGGCTTGCTCCCCATCTATACACCGCTTATTATGGCTATCATCCAAATGGCTTTAATTCTCACCGGTGTCTTTACTGCCAACCGCTTTTTTACCGAGCAAATAAAAAAACGCTTCCCCTATTTGCCTGGCGCCATTTTAATATTAATTGGTTTGTTCAGACTAAAATAAAAGAATCAGGCTGCTTCGCTTAGAAGCAGCCTGATTCTTTTATTTTAGTCTAGGTCTATTTGTCTCTTTGTTTTTGCCTTGCGGGAACTCCAAAATAACTGGATACTCATAATAACAAAAAAAACACTAAATATCTTGCGAAGCATTATTTCAGGCAAAGAATTAGCAATATAGGCACCGCAAACACTGCCCACTAATGCTCCCGCCGCCAGCACTGCGGCAACACGATAGTTAATCAGTCCATTTTGATGATGCCTCCACACACCAACCAGTGCCGTTGGTATCATCGCCACAATAGCCGCCGCTTGGGCCATGTGCTGATTAAGCCCCATAAGAAATACTGCTGATACTACTAAAATTGCTCCACCGCCAATTCCCAGCAAACCACTCAAAACCCCGGTAAGAACACCCGTTGAGATCGCAATTAAAACAATCATCAGGAAAACCACATCCTTACTGCCAGAGCAAAGGTAAGCACGCCGAAAATACGACGCAAGTGTGCCGGCTGCACCTTCGGCAGCAGCGATGACCCGAGATAGGCCCCTGCCATGCCCCCGACAG
>Ga0366757_1003_pt1 | contig 34711 bp, 30 predicted proteins | sample TotcelHN113001K6_FD_207061 | JGI IMG/M metagenome (GOLD analysis project Ga0366757, IMG submission 207061) | Enriched cells from coal bed in the Powder River Basin, Montana, United States - Total cells N11 rep1 HSBNCT.N11.300.1.K6 ... | reverse complement strand
CTGAATTTGACCGATTGGAATTCTTTACTGCTGCTGCCGCCAGAAAAAAGATAGAAAATGCCCAGCTGCCATTCATCGACCGGTTGGAAAAAGAACTATACATTAGCCATAGCCACTCCAAAGCCTTATAGTATTAGGTATGCTCCAAAATGCATATCTTTTTTCTTTTTAACCTGCCCTGCCACTCCATTTGATCAGAATTAGAAGACATCTTGCTCTCTCGCAGCTTACTATCGCAAATTGATATGAGAAAGGGTGATGTTAGAATGAAGTATTATGTTCTTGATACTAACGTGTTACTGCACAGTCCAAATGCCCTATTCGCCTTCGATGAACATTTTGTTATCCTGCCGGAAGTTGTCTTAGAAGAGCTGGATCGCTTTAAAAGTGAATCTACCGATCGCGGAGCCAACAGCCGGCAAGTCAGCCGCATCATCGATTCTTTATTAGGTACCGGTAACTTGCTTGAAGGAGTACCAATCAATGATTACGGCGGGGTTTTGAAAATAGAGACGAATCACCTAAACACGCGTATGCCTGAGCATTGGGATCACGCCAAAGCCGATAATCGTATACTGCAGGTATGCAAAGGCCTCAGCGAAAGCGAGCTTAATGTTATTCTGGTTAGCCGCGACACAAATCTAAGAGTAAAAGCAACAATTTTAAACATCCAGGCTGAAGACTTTCGCAATGACAAAGTACCAACTGTTGATGAACAATATTCCGGACGGGCAATCGTCTATGCACCTTCTCATACAATAGACTACTTCCACCTTGATGTTTCCCACTGTATCAGTCCCAGTTCCTTATATTCCTTTGATCCATGTACGAGTGCGCTAAGACCTGCAGAATTAAGCACAAACCAATTCTTATTAATCCGCTCTACAGATAACGATAAGCATACTGCCTTAGGCCGGTTTGACGGACGTAATATCGTGCATTTGCGGTATCACAAACATAGTCCCTTCGGTATCGCACCTCGTAATATAGGACAAATCTTTATGCAAGAGTGCCTGATGATGAGCGCTACCGAAGCGCCGCTAGTCATTATCAAAGGTCCGGCAGGTACGGCCAAAACCTTCTATTCCTTGGCCATCGGCTTACATAAGTCTATGGAATGCCGGCCAAGCGACTACCATCATATTCTTATTTGCCGGCCCAACGTCCCGATGGATGAGGATATTGGCTTTCTTCCCGGCTCGGAGGTTGAGAAAGTCAGCCCCTTTATGCGCGGTATTCGCGATAATTTATTTACGCTTATGAACAGTAATACTATTGAAAGTTCCAAGGAACTGGCCCAAGCAGAAGATACTGTGCAGATGTTATTTGATAAACGCATTATTCAAACAGAAGCATTAGCTTTTCAGCGAGGTCGTTCCCTTCAAAACTACTGGATGATTCTCGATGAAATGCAAAACTCCACTCCCCGCCAGGCCAAAGGAGTGATAACAAGACCCGGATTAGGAACGAAGATTATCTTAATCTGCGATCCTGCCCAAATTGATCACCCCTACCTCGATAGCCGGTCAAACGGCTTAGTCTACGCCAGTGAAAAAATGCGCGGCTCCAAACTTTGCTTTCAGATAACCCTCCAGCATGATGAATGTGAACGTTCTCCCTTGGCGGCAGAAGCTGCAGTAAGGCTGTAAGCTTCAGTTAGCTATAATAAAAAAACAGGCGTAGTTCGCCTGTTTTTTTGTTATATCCCTGTTACGCTCCAGCTACAACTAAATTGATTCTGCCAAAGCTGGTATCTATCGCTACTGCGTATTGCGGCCTTGCTCCAAAATCATCATCTCTTGCAAACATTTGCGGATGTAAATCAAGATCCAAACCCAAATTAGAAAGATTAATGCAAAAGAGGCCATTAGTAACATTCAAGAATTCTCCAGCACTGTCAAGGGCAAGTTCATTCATTTCATTGAATTCTTCTCCACTATAACGGCGAGCCAATTCCAGCAAAACGCCATCATCGGCACAAAAACTGCTATGCAGTGTGATATCTCCAGTCATGCTTTGCGAAACAGACCATTTATTCTGCTGCTGCTCATCAGCGGCAGTTGCCACAAGCAAAGGACTGGTGTCCAAAAAGCGGACAATAGACCGAAGGAAAAGTGCTATATAGTCACAATACAATTCTATATTTTTATCTGTTTTTAAAAAGTTTAATTGAGTGTGTATACTTTCTTTAACAAGCGCCAAATCAGGCTGCTTCTCTACACTATTATCTCGTTTGTACTCTGCCAGAGTTTGTTCAAGCTGTTCTAAAGTCATGAAGCCTTTATCAACTAAGGTCTGTCCGAAATTGAGATACCCATTTCCTTGTGTGTCTAAGAGAATAATAAGTTGCTCTTCCGATAAATAACCTCCATCTAAAGCTATCTCGCCAAATCGTTTATCAATTGTATGCTGTAATTTATGAATTTCCTCTACTTGTACAGCAGTCAAAAACCCCTGATTAATGGCTAATATACCTAGTTTCACCTGAGCCGCACGTCTACTTTCAAGAGCCTCCTGCACTTGCCCCGGAGTAAGCAGACCTTGATTTAATATATACTGGGCAAAAAATTGACTTACCATTTAGTTCTCCTTCCGACCAATGTCATTTACCGCTTTTGCTATTTGGCTGCTATTGTAGGGTTTTTGTATAAAGTCAATGGCACCCAGTTTAAGAGCCTCCAGTAATTTAGCAGCTGTGCCTGTTGATGAGAGCATGACCACTCTGGCCTGCTTATCTATTTCCTTAATCTCCTTCAATGCAGCCAAGCCGCCTACTTTTGGCATAACGATATCCATAAATACTCCGTCAGGGCGAAATTTTGCGTACGCTTCAACTACCTCCTGCCCATCCTTAGCCTCAACTACCTGGCACCCTAGCATTTCTAATTCTTCTCTTAATTTTTTCCTCAACAGCATTGAATCATCGCTAATTAAAATTTTCAGTGGCTTACACAAAAAGATCCTCTCCCTGCAAGTAAATTCAAAGCATATTTTATATTGCCAGATTATGTAATGCCGGAATATTTTCCTTATCCAGATTCCGGATGTTCTCTATAAGACAAGCCAAAACATGATTATCCAGCTGACCCGCCATTTGGAAGATCATTATTTCTATGGCTTCCTGTGGGGAAACGCCTTTCCGGTAGTAACGGTTACTAATAAGCGCATCATATACATCAGCTACGGCAACAATCCTGGCCAGCATTGTAATGTCTTCCCCCTTGCAGCCATAAGGATAGCCTGAGCCATCCATTCTTTCATGATGCTGAAGCACTGCATTCAAAACGATAGTAGATACACTACCTGTTTGCGCTAATAGCTGATGACTATGATTTGCATGAATTTTAGCAATCTTGAACTCTTCCACATTCAGCTTGCCAGGCTTACTTAACATTTCAAAATTAATCCGGGTTTTACCAATATCGTGAACTAAGCCGGCCAGCGTTAGATTCAAGATATCACTGTCGCCATAACCAAGCCAGCGTCCAAGATAACCGGAAATAAGAGCCACATCTAAAGCGTGCCTGTACAAATAATCTCCTGCAGACGCACAGGTATGTAATTGTTCAAAGGATTCCCGCTTAGACAGTCTTGGGTAAATTCTCATATTAACCAGGTTAATAATGGTATCTAAAGGTACAGTGCCATGATACCGGGTAAGCAAAAAGATTCGTTTCAATTCTATTTCTATTTCTGAATGTACTTTGGCAGCATTTTGCACTTGTTTTTCCATCGGTCGGTTATCAGCCAGTGCTATCGTAACGTCAGCAATCAATTCTTCAATATCGGCAAGGTTAAATTCAAGCGCTGCTTCAGTTACATCAGCCCCTTCCACTTTCCAGCCTTTTAAACAAGACAGCAAGTACTCATTAACTACTGTTCCCTGACCAAAAACCATCTTTCCATCGGGGCTTACCAATACTTGATTAATCGTCATCCCAAGCTTGATTTCTGAAAGATGTAAATAACTCAAAAGCTCGCCCCCTTTCTAATAAAACATACCAATCTTTAGGTAACTGACAGTATCAATCTTCTACAAGTCTCCAACTGGAACAAAATGTTTATATGTAACCTTAAGATACCACAAAAAATGAAGTTAACTATTATTTCCATGTTAACATTTTGTTAATTATTTCTATTAACCAGAAACGCTATGACTTAGCCCAATATATAAAAATAAGAAAAACAGCAAAAAAGCCACGAAATTCGTGGCTTCTTAAGTATTCAAATTTAATTTGTTATAAGCTAAACTTTCCTACAGCATTTTGCAATTCTTCTGCCATTTTTGAAAGAGCCTGGCTAGATGCTGCAATCTCTTCCATTGAGGCAGACTGCTCCTCAGTTGCTGCTGAAACGGTTTGTGTTTGTTCGGCAGTATCTTTCGATATCTTATCGAGCTGTCGAATAGCAGTAGAAATTTGGTTGCTGCCGGTGGTCATATCACTCATGGCCACCGTTATCTCTTGCACCTGCTTCGATACTTGGCTAACTAAGCTTGCTATCTCACGTAAAGCCTGATCTGCATTATTAACAACATCAGTGCCAATTTTCGCTTCTACAGTGCCTTCAGCCATGGCCGCCACCGCTTGCTCCGTGTCGATTTGGATTTCTCCGATTAATTCTGCAATTTGTTTTGCTGCTTGCTGGGACTGTTCAGCCAACTTGCGCACTTCATCGGCAACAACAGCAAACCCCCGTCCTTGTTCACCTGCACGAGCGGCTTCGATTGCGGCATTTAGTGCTAGCAGATTGGTCTGTCCGGCGATTCCAGAAATAGTATCAACGATTTGTCCTATTTCTTTAGACCGTTCTCCCAGTTTGGCCACTACCTGAGTAGACTTTGTCACTGTTTTTTCAATATTACCCATCTGAGTAATAGAGAGCTCAAGGGCTTTTGTACCAGCCTTCGCTGAGGTAGCGGCCTGATTTGCAGTAACTGCAACATTATCGGTATTTCGGGCTACCTGCTGAATATTGGCTACTATTCGTTCAATCACTGCGGAAGTATCATTGACAACACTAAATTGCCGATCTGCGCCTCCAGCTACATCGCTAATGACTGTAGCCACTTGGCTAGCGGCATATGCTGACTGTTCTGCACTTGCTGTAAGCTCCTCACTGGCCGCTGCAACCTGGTGAGACTGACCTTGGACCTGCTTGACCAGATTGCGCAGATTATCAATCATGACATTAAAGCTTTTTGCCAATTCCGCGATCTCGTCATCATTGCGAAGCTCCAATCGCTCTACCCTTAAGTTCCCTTTGGCAACCTGCACTACCTGATTCCGCATGGTAATAATCGGCTTGGCAAATTTTCCGCTTAAAAATAATACCACAAACAAAGCCAGCATAATACAAATAGCAGCAATAGAAATCATCATCCACTTTAGTGTTCTAATCTCCTGTGTGGCTTCCGCCTCAGGAGCAGTAACCACTAATGTCCAATTTTTCCCTCCTGGCAACCCAATTGGCATAAGTGTCCCAATATGAGTTACACCATCAATGAATGTATAGCTTCCCCTCACTTTCTGGCCAGCTTCGATACTTGCTTTACTCAAAGAGATCAGTCGGTCATCTATTTCAATATTGCCTAATTTTAATTCAGGGTTAATCGCTTTTGTAGTGATATTTAATTTACCAATCAGCTCTGGCCTCATACCATGGGCAATAATAGTACCTTTTTCATCCAACAAATAACCATAACCAGTATCCTTAAACTTAACGTCCTTCACCAATTCACTCATTTTTTGCAGTGAATAAGTTCCGGTCACTACGCCTTTTAACTCACCATTGTCAATAACCGGAACACATAAGATTGCCGATGCCTTGCCGGTAGTTACCGAAACCAGGATTTCCGATACGTAGCTTTGCCGGGTAGCCACAACTTTCTTAAAATACTCACGCTCACTAAGCTGAGCTGTTTCTCCATTCGGACGAATAGAAAATCCATTAGGATAAATGAATGTTATCTGATCTAGTTTGCCAATACGGTTTAGTGCCTCTGCCATTGCCGTCTTCACACCGCTTTGATCATTACTATTTTTAAGGCCCGGTGTGCTGGCTAAATCAGCCATTTGAATCATGATTTCTCCAATTTGCATCTGAACACGAACGGAATAATCAGAAGCGATTGACTGCGCTGTTTCATCAACACTTTTAGTTAGATAGTGACTAGCATAATAGTAACTTGCACCAGCCAGTGTACCTAACGATAGAAGTAACAATATTCCTCCTGCCAACACTAGACGCATTCGAATGCTATTTAGTCTAATAGACATTTATATCCTCCTTAGAGAAGCGCCCCATTTGAGACCTATTGGCCTTCCGGGCGGCTTCTAATAGTTTAAAAGCTCGTTGTCTGACTTTTAACCTATCCTGCTTCTAAGGGCCAGCAATCCAAATACTCCTGAAACTCGCACCATCCATGCCACTTTCCCCTCCCATTTGTCAAACAGTTGGTTAAATTGCGAAAATTATATTCAAATCTACTGTAAAAAATAGATGACTTTTCATCAGCATGGTAATTCTCTTAAGATGAATGCTATGTTCTGCGAAAACCGACAAATTCCTTTGTTTTATAACAAAAATTTACATTTACTATGAAATAAAGAAAAGGCCGCGAAATTCGTGGCCTTTTCTTTATTTCCCGATTTTCAGTTAGAAGCAATTAGTATGTTAATCTATATTTTACACTTTAAAATTCCTTACTGTATTATGTAATTCTTGAGCCCGACGAGCCAAGTTTTCACTGGACTGCGCTATTTCTTCCATTGCCGCGGCCTGTTCCTCAGTTACTGCAGAAACGCTTTCTGCCTGACCGGAGTTGTTCTTACTAATAGCATTAATTTCATAGACTTGGGTAACAACAGCCTGGCTATTTTTTGCCATCTGCTGCGATGCACCGGAGATATCTTTTATTTGTTCCGCAACCTGGTTAATTAGCACTAGAATATCACTAAACATATCTTCTGTCTCATGTACCACCTGGGTACCGACCTTCACCTCTTCTGTTCCTTTCTCCATTGCAAGTACTGCTCTTGCCGTTTCTTCCTGTATCTCCTGAATCAATGTGGCAATTTTTTTGGCCGCCCCCTGCGACTGTTCGGCAAGTTTGCGTACCTCATCAGCCACAACAGCAAATCCACGCCCTTGTTCACCAGCCCGGGCTGCTTCTATTGCAGCATTTAACGCAAGGAGGTTTGTCTGGCTTGCAATTCCGGAAATCGTGTCCAGTATTTGTCCAATTTCTGTTGACCGCTCACCTAATTTTGACACTACTGCTGCTGAATTGGTGATTGTCTCCCGGACACTATTAATTTGTAAGATTGCTTTCCTAACAGCCTCGCCTCCTGCCAGTGCCATTTTAGAAGTCTGTTCTGATGTTGTTGTTGCAATATTAGCATTAGCCGCTATCTGCTGTACGCCTGCAGATGTCTGCTCCACTAAGAGAACGGTATTACCCAGGGTATGTACTTGCTTATCTGTTCCCTGTGATACGTCGCTTATTGATGTGGCAACCTCATTCGTTGCTTGAGCAGATTGCTCAGCATGGGCCGTCAGTTGTTGTGCTGAGTACGCAACTTGCTCTGCCAGTTGCAGCACCTGAATAATTATGTTGCGCAAGCTCTCTGTCATCGTATTTAAATTTCGCGCCAATCTGCCAATCTCATCATCGGAAACTACATTTATTTTTATCGACAAGTTGCCCTTAGCAATTTGCTCTGCACCAGCCACTAGCTGATCAAGCGGACGGCCAATTTTCATATTGAACGCAATTATAATACTAAATACCAGTAATACCAATGCTACCAGAAATACCAACCCGTTCATAAGCAGCACTCGATTAACTTCCTGATATGCTTCGCTTGTTGGGTAAACAAGAATTAAGCGCATTCCTGTATCCCCGATCGGAGCAGCAACAATAAAATTCTCAGCTCCATAAACTGCTGCTTTAAAGATAGACACACTGTTCGTTTTGAGAATCTTCGCTCCGAGATTTTTTACTTGATCGTCCTTATCATCAATTATTTTCTCTTTTAGATTCTTATTGCTATCTTTGTGTCCGAGATAAAAGCCCTCGGCACTAACGATAAAGGCATACCCGGTGTTACCTATCTTAATACCACGTATGTACTCTTCAAATTCCTTTAAACCAATGTCAACAGTAGTTACCCCTACGATCTTGCCGTCTTTTCGTATAGAACTGGTTGAAGTAATCATCCCCACTTTTGTAACGGCGTCCTCATAGGGCTCACTCCAAACCACTTTTTTATTTGCTGTTATTCCATTCTTGTACCAATCATATTTAAAATAGTCATATTCAGCATTGCTATACTCCCATGTTAAAACCATTTTACCGGCGTCGTCCTTGTATTTATATGGGCCATAATACTTAACACCAGGCTCATAGGCGTTAGGCTCAAACCAAAAACCTCCACCTACAATCAAAGAATCGGAGTTTATATATTTCTCCACAATACCAAGAAGTAATTCAGTATCATATTTTTGCATTGCTTCAATATTATAGGCTAGAGTTTCTGTATATTTACCGATTTGCGAAAAGCGCGAATCCAGCTTATTTACGCTCTCACCTGCCTGGTATGTTAAGCTTTCCTGTACTTTCGCCTCCATACTATTTTTAAATTGACTGATGCTTAATGCAGCTTGAACAGCAATAATCAGGCTAACGATGCAAATAATCCCAGCAATAAAAAATGTTTTTATACTCTTGGCAGCTGTCTTTTTTCGTAACATATTTTCATCTGCTCCCCCTTATTATCGCTCTATGCGTCTATGATAACATGAACAATAAATGGGGATTATTAACATAATGTTACGTTGTATTAAATTAAAATAATCTTTCTTAATATTTGTACATCTATTCATATTTAAACTTCCACATAATAAAGAAAACCAGACAAAAACCCGCGAATTCGCGGGTTTCAAGGTTAACTCATTTCTCACACTCAAAAGGCCAGGAGAAAATCCCGCCTTCTAAAACTTTCACATTTTTGAACTCTTGACCTTCTAATATTCCTTCCGCTTCGTATCCGCGCAGACTGATTTTACAGAAGGTTACTATCTCATCATTGGGATTCAGTTCCTTATAGCGGCTGCGCAGCTCTCCGAGGGGAATATGTTTTATATTTTGACAGTCAGCCAGCCGTTCCTGTTTATATTCAGCAGTAGTGCGTACATCAAGAAATACGACCTTATTATCCTGAAGCAACTCTTTAGCCTGTAATGGCGACAAGCCTTTCAGTCTGCCTTCAAGCTTGTTCATTAACGAATTAGCCGCCACCGCTAGATTATCAATCGGCGAATTGTAAGGGGGTGCATAAGACAAATCAATGTCGGTTACATCATCGATTGTTCCACCAACTGTTAAGAGAGCAGCCACAACATCAATACGCTTAGCAATTTCGCCCTGCCCGCAGGCTTGAACCCCCAGAATTTTTCGGGTCTTCACGTCGGCAATGAGCTTAATTGCAATTATTTTTGCATCTTCCATATAATGGGGCTTATCATGGCCGGCGGTAATGACGGTTACATAATCATACCCCAGCTCTTTTGCCTCACGCTCGGTAATACCTGTTTTTCCGACGTTCATGTCCATCACTTTAACGATTACCGTGTTTAATATTCCCCGGAATTGCCGTTCAGCACCACATAAGTTCTCACCAATAATCCGGCCATGGCGGTTAGCAAGTGAACCCATCGGGGCAAATACCTTTTGTCCGGAAACAATATTGGTATTTTCCACACAATCGCCACCGGCATATATATCAGGGTCGCTGGTTTGCAGCTTTACGTCTACTGCAATTGCACCAGTGATGCCCAGCTTCAGTCCCGCAGCTCTGGCCAATTGAGCATTAGGGCGAACGCCTAACGCCAGTATAACCAAGTCGGCAGCAACCGTTCTTTTATCCGTTTCCACAGCAGTCACTACAGCATCACCGGCAAAGCGGATAACCTTTTCACCGGTGAAAAGCTGAATGCCTTCTCCCCGCAAATATTTCTCAGCATTCCCGGCAATTTCTGCATCCAGGAAAGCAGGGAAAATGTGTTCTTGCTTTTCTATTACCGTAATATTGACACCCCAGACGGTTAGTGCTGATGCTATCTCCATACCAACAAGTCCGGCACCAATGATTACCACATTGCTGAAACTTCCCCGCTCTAAGCCCTGACGGATTCTTTTGGCCTCATGAGGATGCCAAAACTGAAAAACGTTGGCCAGCTGAGCACCGGGCAAATCCGGCTTGATCGGGTATGCTCCCGTCGCAATTACCAGCTTATCATAAAGTAAAACAGCTTCTTCTCCGGTATCCAGGTTTTTGACGGAGACACACTTCATTATCCGGTCAATTCCAGTAGCCAGTGTTCGGGGCAAAACTTGGATATCCTTGACACTTTGGAAATATTCCGGAGTACGAAGTACTCCTGCCGGTGTCTTCATCAAATCATTTATTTCATTGACTTCTGCTCCGACATAATAAGGCAGCCCGCAGGCACCGTAGGAAATTAGATCACCCTTCTCCACAACGGTAATCTCAGCGTGCGGATTACATCGCTTGGCCTTGGATGCGGCCTTTAGGCCTGCTGCCACTCCGCCGATTATCACGATCTTCATAAAAACCTCCTCCCCAAAATAAGTTACGAACTGTATTAAAATTCTTCTTCCCAGCTAATAAAAGGCTGAGTACTGTCACTCATGGCATTCACCATGAGCTCGACCAAACCACCATAGCTAATGTTGTATTTATCCTTAAATCCAAAGTGACCGAGCAAGGAGTCGCGGGCTGCCCCTTTGCAGTTAGAGCAGGGCGCACAATAGTATTTGGGTATAGCTGGATCTAAAACATCCTTGAAGGCCTCCAGCACCTGCCGGGCTTTCATCCGGGATGCCACGTTATTGCGCCACTCGGGAAAATTCTGCGAATTCATGATAGCAAACCCACTGCCTCCACCGCAGCAATAATTATTTGTACCGGCATTTGGCATCTCACGAAACTGCCCTTCCGGTACGATATGCTTTAAGATATTGCGCTGGGGAGATAATATTCCCATGAGGCGTACCATGTTACAGGGGTCATGCAGTGTCACCGGGAAGTTGTTTTTGCTTGGATCAAACTTAATGGCACCGCTTGTGACTAGCTTTTCTAAGAGCGGCAGACAGGGTTCACGGGGGATAGCCATATCACCCACCAGTAAGCGATCTGCAATCGTGATTAATGCTTTTGTGGCATGACCGCATTCGCCAACTACAATCTTCCTTACAGCAAGCCTTTTGGCCGCCTGGACCTGTGCCAGAGCAATACGCGAAAACTGAACATCATCATACCAGACCCCGTAGTTGACTCCCTCGTATCCCATTGCTTCACTGGACAGTGTCCAGTTTAGACCGGCTGCTTCAAACAGAATGGCGAAGGCTGCCGGATTCTCCGGCCAGGCCATGTATTCGCCGGCATTATGGATAAGCAGAATATCTGCACCTTTTTTATCGACCGGGATGGTAATACGTCGGCCGGTTTTTTCTTCAATTATATCCTCAATAAATTCTATATTATCTTTAAAGGCTAAGGGAGTCATGCCTGTTGACGAGCCTGTCTTCATATGCTGGATAGTACCGGACTTGTGAACATTATCCGGTGCAATACCCATTTCCTGACTGAATACTTTGCGTAACTCACGGGAAATCAGCGCATTATCTACGCCAATGGGACACACCGACGCACAGCGCCGGCAAAGGCTGCAGCGGTAGGCCAACTCAGCTAAGCGGTAGACAACCCTCCAGTTAAGGTCAAGGTCAGCCCCTGCCCATTTACCAAGCAATTTGCCACTAAGACTAAAATAACGGCGAATGATCCGGCGCAGCACTTCCGGACGGAAATTAGGCCGGTAAATATCCTGGCGTCCACTTTCAACATACATGGGGCAGGCTTCATTGCAGGTATTGCACTGCATACAATATTCGTTGCTCAATGTTGTAGGGAGCAGAAAGCCCCAGTTATTTTCTTTTTCAAACAGCTTTTCAAGGCCCCGTAAAAAACCGTTCACGATAGCAGCTTCTTCCTCTTCGGTCTTAGGAATGGGCAGACTAAGCGCTGAAAATCCGTCAAGAGAGAAATCATATTTCTCTTTTAATTCGGGCTTTATTTCCCGGAACCTGGGCCCCTCCTCTTCACCGGGCAGAAGAGGTATGCTGCCGGAATCAATAGGCGAAAATACGTCATCCTGTGACCCGAAATCCCGTATGCGTACGGTTTTCTTCATTTCTGCTCACCATCCTTCGGCAGTCCGCCCGCTGCCTGTTCGCCCCATGTGCCGCCTTTGCCGATATGGGCTGCAGACCAAGTGGGCCGGTACTGTAAATAGGCGGCGATATCCTGCTCCATCGGACTGTTGCGCTGCATCATCTCATCATCCCACATAATGTTATGGTAGAAGAAGTATTTGCCGACAAAATGCATCATTCTGCTAAAAGGCAAATAAATCAGAAATACGCAAAAAACAAGCATGGCCGCTGTGACCAAGGGCGACTGAACGGATAGCGGATTTAACAGCAATAGACCGGTTACCTGTTGTCTTATGATACTAAAAGACGGATCAGCCAGCCCCCAGGCAGTTAATCCCATCCCAAACAGAAGAATCATTAAACCCAGATTGAGATAACTCACATAATCGGATATAAAGTGCAGATCCTCATCGGTTGTACGCAGCCAAAGCAGTACTGCACTGCCCCAAAGACCGGCAACAAAACTGCCAATCCCCGTGAATAACGTTATATAGTAAACCACCCCTGCCAGCGTCGAACCGGAAGCGGCAGTCACCTGAAATCCGTTAATTTCCAATAAAGCACCGGCGGCAAGCAGTACAAGCCAGGCCGTACCTAAATACAGTCCCATATGGAGTGGGAAGCTCCCCTTCCAGACTTTTGGATTATGAATAAAAGCCCTTTTAATGAACAGCATCTCCTGGCTCATTTCTTTTAACTCGTGATATAAAGAGATGTGGGGCTTTAAGCCGGCAAAGTCAACTTTCTGATATTTCGATCCTTCCTGTCCCTGGTGCGGAACAGGATATAAGTCCCAGCGCAAATGGCGGGGCATCTTCAGATATTTTGAGACTGTAGCAATCGTTTTAAACAAAAACAGGGCTATCGCAAAATAAGTTAAAGGCCCTCCAATAAACCAGCTAATCACAGACACACCTCCATCCCCCATTAAGGAGCTACAGCATTCCCCAGCCGCGGGTATATTCCAAATAAATTTGAAATTCACGGTCCGCGAAGCCGGCTCTAATTAAATCACGTTTAATTTCATAAGCCTCTATTGTATTGGAATATCCAAAAATTATCTGTTTGTCTCTCTGAAAGGTAAATCCCTGATCAGTCATCAATTCCATCATAGCCGCTACGCGCTCAGCCCGCTGGGCCTTAATTTTTCCAACCTGCCGTACTATATCAGGTGTAAGTTCCTGTGCATACAACTCATTAAAAACTTCTGCTTCAGGCATTAGAGACAGCGCTACTCTTGTTAGGTGCGTCACTACTGCTGTTTTTTCCTGACCCAATATCATCACCCTTTTATTGAATATAGCGTGACCGGACTATAAGTCAGGTCACGCTATTTCTCTATTTAATTGCCATCCAGTAGCTCGCAAATACTACATTTGACAACCAATAGCCCAATGGTACGTTGATAAGCACACCGATAGTAAAAGCTGCCAACGGCTTCCAGCCAAGGCGGGTCAATTCGCCAAAGCGGGTAGTAAAGCCAATACTGAGAAAAGTCCAGGTGAATGCCCAGCCTCGTAGAACCTTCACTACTCCAAGAACCTCTTTGGAATATGCCGCTCCCGCTTGTGGACTAAGCATGGCAATAACTACCGTAGTAAAAAGGGACGCAAAGAAGAAGCCAATAACAAATTTAGGAAAACGGTTCCAAATTTCGCTGACATTGACCCGTTCCGCACGGTCAGCAGTCTTTCTTTCCCATACCGTAACAGATAAGAAGGCCACCACCAGTGCCCAAACACCGACAAACATATCACGGCCGACTACCTTCATCAGGGTAAAGGTTTTAATTGCTCTTTCATCGCCTACTGCTGCCGCTGCTGCAAAACCGGCCGCATCAGCAAATTCCGATGTGCCGATCCACGCCCCCGCCGGTCCGGCCTCCAGCCCCAGTGCCTTAGCCCATAAAGGCAGTAAAAAAATCATCACGACTGCCCAAATAACCACCATAGAAATGGCCACTGAGACATGCTCTTTTTCGGCACGGCAGGCCCCGCCTATGGCAATTGCACCGGAAACTCCGCAAATCGACCCTCCGGCTCCCAAACAGGCACCAAAGCGCGGGTCAAGACCGAACAGCCGGGTAGCCGCAAAATAAATGGACCCAAAAGTTATAACCGACACGATTGTTGCCTGCATGATAGCCAAAGGTCCGGCAGACAGTATGATGGTAAAGGGTAAAATAGCCCCCATCAAAATGATCCCGGTCTTAACGTAAAATTCCGTCTTCAAAGCAGAACGAAACCATTGAGGAAGTTTGATGGTATTTCCGGCAACAATGCCTACTCCCAAGGCAAGGAGTGGTCCTTCCATCCAGTTTTTCCAGGCATTATTAATACCTAAGAGAGTAATAAAAACAGAGAGAATAAACAAAACGGTAAAGCCGCAGATGAAGTGAGGAACATTGACCCCCATTACTCTTACAGCAAATCCAAAGACTATCAGAAAAAAGAGATATAAGAATACAATTCCGCCGAGTTTCGAAGCTACATCATTCATAGCTTTGCTAAAATCAGTCCAAACAGTGAAACTAACCGCCATAGGTTTTAACAATCCTAGGGAATTGGAGAAAAACGCTAACGTAGCAACTAAGATTAAGCCGATTCCAATAATAATCGCCCACGTATCTTCCCGTTTTAACATTGGAACCGCTGTCTGTGGAGCCGATGGTTTTCCCGGAGAAAGTGTTGTCTGTGTAACACCAGCCATATTAATTCCCTCCCCCTAAATTCCGGATTATCATTGATTGAAATTTCAGTTTTTCATCTACGCTCCCTTCGTTATATTTTGCTCGTTTAGAAAGAAGCGCCACCTGTGCCTATACAGACGGCGCATCTTCAAACTTCACACGCAGCCGGTTGGTTTGGGAAGACCTGCCAGTTTACAGGCCCCCTTCGCCGGTCCTGATGGAAACATCTCATAAATTTCCTTAAGTGGAAAACCGGTATCTTTACAAAGCTTGCGTATCATCGGTGCAACACCAAATTTTTTAAAATAATCGCGGAGATAATTGATTACTTTCCAATGATTCTCAGTCAGCTCGGTAACATCTTCCATCGTGGCAAAATAAGCTGCCATATCTTCGCTCCAGTCTTCGGGATTAACCAAAAAACCGTCTTCATCAATTTCAATTTGGTTTCCTTTTACTTGCACAAAGCTCATCCTATTTTCCTCCAATTATTCACTTTCATTTTCCATTTATTCTACTTAAGCACCAGAGCCTTACCGACTAAGTCCATTAATCCACCCATCTTTAAGTCTTTCACGCCATAATAGTCCATTACTGCCGGCAACTGGGCTTTGCAGATGGAACAGGGGATGACCAGGTAATCTAAACTTCCCAATGCCATGACTTGATCGGCCTTTTTTTTGCCAAGCTGCATGCGAATCTCTTTCATTTCTTCCATAAGCAACCCCGATCCGCCGCCGCAGCAAAAATTCTCCTCCCGGTTGGGTGTCATTTCAACAAATTCATCTACAATTGCCCGTAATACTTTACGGGGCTGCTCAATCAGGTCACCGGCCCGGCCATAATTGCACGGGTCGTGCAGCGTGGCGCGGATCGGCAGCTTTTGTAAGGGCAGGTGATCAATATGCTCAGCAGCAAAATCAAGGATATGCCTGATTTGAAAGGGTACCGGCCCATTAGCTCCCTGCGTATACATCTTGGCTGCCCGCCAGCCATGGCCGCACTCACCCTGGATGACCAATTTGGCTCCCAGCGTATGAGCAGCATCCGTCAAGCGCCGGTTATGCTCTTTCATGACATCTAAGTTGAAAAGCAAGCCAAAATTCGCAGCTTCCAGAACGGTTGTTGATATCGTCCAGTTTAGCCCTAAATGATAAAACAGCTTCGCCGCTCCTATCATGGTATCCACATTAGTAAAAAAATCAGCCGATGACGGTATATACAGCACATCCGAGTCAGGCTTATCAATAGGTATCTTGATATCAATCCCTAGTTCTTCCCGCATCTCGTCTTCCATAAATTCGGCGTTATCGATCACTGCCAGCTTGGGGAGCCCCATATTATTGCCGGTCTTGGCCATATTGGCCGCCACGCCCTGCATAAACCTGGGCATAATGCCCAACTCGGACAGGATGTGGCGTGCCGCGATGGTAACTTCAGCCGTATCAATACCAAAGGGACAAAACAGAGCGCAGCGCCGGCATTCATTGCACTGGTAAAAATAAGTGAGCCACTTAGTCAGCGTCTCGCCATCAAAATCTTCTGCCCCCGCGAACCGCCCGAACAGTTTGCCCTGGAGGGTAAAATAACGCTTATAAACGCGTCGCATAAGTTCGGCCCGTGCTGCCGGGAAATTATAATAATCCTGCGTACCAAGATAACTATGGCATTGCTCTGCACATTTTCCGCATTTCGTACAGGTCTCCAGCATGACCATTAAGGATCGCATTTCTTCTTTCAAGTGGCCCAGCTTGCTTATCGCCTGGAACGGCTGCTCAGACTCAGCTGTCAAAGGAAAGCCGATAGCCTCAACCTCTTTTGCTTTAGCCACATGCATAGGCGGCTTCATCATAACTGAGCCCCTCCTTTTGAGACGCGGGCATCACGTGAGATACCGCCATGAGAATGTTCCTCTCCCGTCGGATAGCTTGGAGCGGCCTCAACCAGCATAGCACGATTGACAATAAACCCGGCCATATGAATCAGTTTGGAAAAGGGGAAATACAGCATCAGCACATTAACCAAAAAGAAATGACTCACAAAAATCCACTCCTGCGGAATGGGTACCGGCCTGAGCATCATAAGACTGCCAAGATACTCCCGGATAACCGGCAGATTAACTTCAGACACAGTCCTCATATGCATGCCGGTTATCACAATTGTGAGCAATAAGCACAACTCGAAGTAATCAGCCGGATCGGACAGCCGCTTCACTTCCGGTATCGCCATACGTCTGTACAGCAATACGATAAGGGCCATGAAAAATCCAACTCCGGCAACAGCACCCAAAAAAGCTGAAACTTGAGAACTGGCAGCTTCTGTCAGTCCAATTAAAGTAAATTGATGTGTCAAATAGTAAATTCCGACAATATGACCGGCAATAATCATCGCCAGCGTAATATGCATAAGCCAAGCCCAAAACCATAGACCGTCATCGCCGCGGCGCAAACTGCTGAACAGCAGCATTTCCTTACCAACAGCAGTTACTCGGCCGGTCAATGAATGAGGTGCCGGAAACAACGTTATCTGGAACGGCACCGGTACCTTTAGCCAGCTTCGCACCCGCCAGACCAGGCCTAGAAGAAATACGGCTACGGCAATATAGGGAAATACCTGGCCGATAAAAAACAGCATGCTTAACCTCCTGCCGCTCTTAAAAACTATAAACTTAAGCTACTGACAAGTATCAAAACTTAAACTGAGTTGTAGAGCGGAATGTCGTTTTGGCATGAGTAAAATCATCAATATGTTTATCAGTGAAAGGCAGATCAGCCAGTTTGAAGAAGCGCTCCCAGCCAATCCGGCCAATCCATTCTCCCATTCGTTCCCCTTCACGGGCATTAGTTACCCATACTTCCACAAGATTCTTCACAGCATCAGTAACGGTGGACCAGCGAGGCGGTTCATTCGGAATGAAAGGGATCGCCAGGCGGGAGAACATCGGCGCAGTGCGTGCATTGGAAACCTTGCCGCCAACCCAGATTGACACACCGTCATTAACGGGGTCCATAATCTTGATAGCCGGGCAGACCACTGTACAGTTACCGCACATCATACACTTTTCGGGATTAATCTCCACACTTTTTAATTTTGGATTAGGACGGATAGCGCCGGTAGGACAGGAAGCAACCGTAGTGGGAATCTCGCAGATCCGGCTTGCCATTTCATCATTGATACGGGGGACGGTACGATGAATACCGACAATAGCGATGTCTGAACAGTGGCAGGCACCGCACATATTCACACAGCAGGCTACGGCAATACGTAAGCGTGCAGGAACCTTCCTCTTGCCGGTAAAGTATTCAGTCATTTCATCCATAATACTTTTGGTGATGCCCGATGCGTCAGTAACGGCACTCTTGCAGTGGATCCAGCCTTGGGTATGTACTACATTGCTGATGGAAAGGCCTACTCCACCAATCAAATAGTCCTTATCATCCAATTCGTCAATCAGCGGTTGCAGTTTCGCTGCATCGGATACGAGAAATTCGACATTATTACGGGTGGTAAACCGTAGGTAACCATCACAGTACTTTTCGGCAATATCACAAATATCATAAATCCAGTCACTGCTCACCAGACGTGGTGAAGCTACGCGTACCGAATGAAGCACGGCACCGCTGTGACTAACATGCTTTAATACTCCCGGGCGCGGTACAGTATGATATTTCCAGTCGCCATAATTTTCTTTAATAATAGGGGGTACCATCTCCCTATAATCGGGAGGTCCAAAATCTGTTCTAGCCACGTTTTTCTACCTCCTCTGCACTCCAGAAAATATACGGGTTGCTGCGGGGCTCGCGTACCATTTGGGGAAGGGGCTTCAGACCTACAGCTTCCAGAAAATTAGCCAGCCCCATACGGACGATCAGTTCACTGATACGTTCCCGGTTCTTGCCGTGATCAGCCCACCAGTCGGTAATCTTATCAATGATTTCTTTCAATTCAGTATAAGGAGCTTCCAGCTTAATAAAGGGCACAAGCACCCAGCCAAGCATCGCACCTTTAACGACCGGAGCCTTACCGCCGATCATGAGGGCAGCTCCCCGCTCGCTGCCAATGCTAATGGCTCTGGGCATCATATTGATACAGTTCATGCAATGAACACAATCTTCAGCGCAGACGGTAAGCTCTTTTTTCTCCTGGTTCCACTCCAAGGCCTCACTCGGACATTTGCGAATAACGCGGTTAAAAATATCAAAACCACTGTTAACAGCCTCACGAACAGCGTCTGCATCGATACGGATGGTATCACGCCATAAACCGATAATGGCTAAATCGGAACGGGCTGAAGCGGCAGCACAGTCATTGGGACAGGCCGAGACTTTTATTTTAAATTTATAGGGCCAGGCCGGTCTGTGTATGGCATCCTGATAATGCAAGGTCAAATCATGAATGATCTGCATACTGTCAATACAGGCTTTTTCGCAGCGCGCTGCCCCCACACAGCAAGATAGCGTGCGTAAGGCCCCACCGGAACCGCCCAGATCAAAACCGATTTCAGCAAGTTCGTCTACACAGGGCTGCAAGTTTTCCGTTGTCGTTCCTAAGAGAATACAGTCACCTGTTGAACCATGTAAATTATAAAGACCGCTGCCGTACTTATCCCAGATTTCGGCTAAGTGGCGAAGTTTCTCTGTTGTGTAAAAAAATCCGGCCGGCTGATTAACACGAATGGTATGAAACTCTTTAATATTAGGAAATTTTTCCGGCTGATCGGAGTATCGTCCTACTACGCCGCCGCCGTAGCCTTTTACCCCAACGATTCCACCATGCTTCCAATGGCCAATATTCTCCTCATAGGATGATTCAAGCTGAGCCAGCAAATCGGCTGCACTCTTATTCTTTATGGCCGCCCGCTTAATCTCGGTCACAAAACTTGGCCAATCTCCTTTTTCTAATTCATCCAATAACGGTGTCTTTCTTTCGTCCATGTAATTCTCCACCTCCACAAAAATGCACTTAATATTCGTCTACTGTAATAGCCCCCACCGGACATACCATCGCACAGCTTTGGCAGCCTAAACACTCATCATTACCCGCAATTGCTTTGCCGTTTTCCACTACGAAGATTCGCGCCGGACAAGCTTTTGCACATTCCTCACAGCCAACGCAAAGTTCGCTCTCAACGGTTACCATAAACACATTTTTCACCTCCAAACAGTTTCAGTATGAATACAGGAAAAGTGAAAAATTTACCAAATTCCTAGTTTCATTCTAGTGGGATGAGTCTTCCCTTGTAAAATTAAAAATACCGATGTTTAACATCGGTATTTTTAATATGAAAATTCAGAATATATTTTTAACGTGCTACCTGTTTTGTTATAAAGGCACTAAATTTTTCTACAGCAAGAGTTTGAAATTTTTCCCGGTGATAGAGCATCGTAAAATCCCTTTCAATCGCTCCTTCCTGAATGGGAACAACAATAAGCTCACCTCGTTTAACTTCATTAACCACAGCTAAATAAGACATAACTCCCAATCCGATACCAGCCTTGACAGCGTTTTTAATTGCTTCGGTACTACTCAGTTCCATAGCAATATTAAGAGCCGAAACATCACTGCCATGCTGCTGAACAAACTGCTCAAACACCCGGCGCGTTCCTGAATCCGGTTCTCTCAGCACCCATCGTTCCTTGATCAACTGCGCAAGGGGGGCACAGTCCGGCGCAGCAGCCTCATAGGCAGGCGTAGCAATGATCACCAGCCGGTCACCACTAAACCTTATATCTGCTAATGCAGCGACAGGATTATACAAACCTTCAACAAAACCTAAACTTAAACTGCCTTCGATTACTTTACTAATAATTTTTTCCGTATTCTCAATGGTCATAGAGATATTCACAAGTGGATACAAACGGCTGAATTGTACCAAGCTTTCTGGAAGCAAATATTCGCCGATAGTCAGACTGGCTCCAATATCAAGGCGCCCGCTGATAACGTCCATCAGACCGTGTAATGTTTTGCCGGCCTCCAGGTAAAGACGCTCTAACTCTACGGCATAAGGATAAAGGGCTTTTCCAGCTTGGGTAATTACGATTCGGCGGTGCATCCGGTCAAAAAGCTTTACACCATAATAGCATTCTAATGAGTGAATTTGCTGGCTAATTGAGGATTGGGTCATGTACAATTCCTGGGCTGCCAGTGAAAAGCTGCCCTTTTCTACTACGCACTTAAAGATTTGCAGTTGAGTATCTAACATTGTTCTCCAATCTGCTGTTTGTATTCATCAAACATCACACACCGCTTATTATTTTCAATATTCTTTCAACTGCCGGGAACTCCTGCAACCAGCATAATAAAAACCTCCTATGGCAGGATATCCATCTACCATTGGAGGTTTTGCTTAATCGGACGATTCCTTATTATCTACTACTCTTTTTGTATGTTTTTCTAAAACAGCCTCTCCTTCTTCTTTCCACCACTGCTCATAATATTTATCACCCTTCCTTGCAACATCATCTACTTTTTGCTGAGAAAGCTGTGCAGGGACTTCGTCTTGCCGATGGTTTGCCGTTTTATGATAGCCATGGCTGCCAAAGAGCAACCGAGTGAGTATGACCAATCCCACTGCCTGCCAATAGGTAATCTCTTTCCATCCCCAGATATCAGGCACCAAACCGTTCCACAGAAGCATGACAAAAAAGCCAAAGCCAAGACCAAAGAGAACGGACAAAATAAGTCCCAGAGAGATCTGAACAAGTATCCGTTTTGTTTTCGTCACACAAAAATTACATTGCCCTTGCATATCACGTCACCCCTTCATTACAATTACTCATTTTGCAGCAGCTTCCGCAGCGCCTTTGTCGCCCGTCCCTTGCGCGACAGCAGCGTTCCCATGGGTTCTCCCCATTTTAGCGATAATTCTTTAAATGTATAGCCCTCTAGTTCAGTAGCTACCCAGACTGCACGTTGTTTAGGCTCTAAACTTAGTAAAGCACTTCTTAAGCGTAATACGAACTCCTTCTCTTCAACAACATTCTCAACATCAACCCTGGTATCTACCAGTTTCTCACCCCTGGACAAGTCTGTATTCTGATCCGGAGCATCCAGCGATAATGGTGTCTGCGGCTGCCGAAAGTGATCCCATATTTTATTTTTTACAGACTGATATAGATAAGCAGCCAGATTCTCCACATGGTTGTCGGCAGCTACCCGGTTATATACATTAAACAATACATCAGCTACAATATCCTCTGCATCCATGTCCGAAATACCGGTTAATTTCATCCGGACATAGCGCACTAAATTCTGTTGTTCCTGCTTAAATATGTTAATGAATTCATTCTGTTGTTTGCGCACAAAAAAAACATTCCTCTAATACAAATTCATAAATCCATTCCAAATAAACAGGCCACCCTTTGCAAACTCTGCAGCACTTGCAAGGGTGGCATATCTTATTTCCTATACAGCATCGTAATCAATTGTGACTCCTACGCCGAAATGAATAAAGAAATCCGGATACCCGTCTATGGGCAGCCAATAGGAAATAATGTCTTTCTCACCAAATTTGCCTTTTTTAAATGCCGGCTGCCGGTTTGCCAATGCCTGATTTGCCAAACAGCCTTTATGGGCTTCAGGCGTACCTATCGTCGCACAGTTAATGCCCACTTCCCGGCCAATGCTTTTACATGCTCCATTTACAGCAATCACTTCTCTGCTTTTATGTACCAGTGTAACCGGTTCCGGAAAATGATCCCACATAAGATGGAATGCTTCAATTACTTTAGAATCTATCATGTAATATTCCTCCTTTTTTCTTAAACCTGTCGTTATAAGTAGTAAGACGAAAATTACTTCAATTTATTGCATAAAATCCATAGTCTAAAAAATTATTTTTGAAGATGGCTTACCTATCATTCAAGTCATCATTAAATAATAGAAGGCCCTGTTCCCACTCCTGTTACAGGATAGAAATAAGGCCTTGTTCCTCTCTGCAAAAGCAGCTTCAAATGAGGTTAAAGCACTAGTTATTGATATTCGTCGAATAGATATAAATATCTTTCCTTTTATCAAAACCGATATGGTCCCAGAAATCCATACCCTGGCTGTTATCTCGCAGCACAAACAAATGACATTTTATGATACCGGCTTCATTAAGTTTAGTTAAGCAGCACTCAACCAGCGTCCGGCCTATCCGCTTTCGTCTGTAGTCTTGATGTACCGCCAGGTGATAAATAAAGCCCCGCCGCCCGTCATGTCCGCATAGTATAGTGCCAACAAGTTCATTATCCAATTCAGCAACAAAACTCAGTCCATTGTTGCGCGTTAGAAATACACTAATATTCTTTTTTGAATCGGCATCACTTACGCTTATTCCCGGAGTCTTTTGCCAAAAAGCGATTGCAGCTTCATAATCTTTCGGCGTCAACTCACGTATTGTAAATTCCTCCAAAATATCATCTCCATCTATACCTTGCCTTTGTAAGTATATTACTCTTGAAAGACAATTTTGCCACCGGCAATTGTCCATAACACTCTTGTCTTGGGGATAGCTTCCAGATGAACAGCTAGAACATCCTGAGAAACTAAAATTAGATCAGCCAGTTTTCCCGGGCTAAGTGTTCCTTTCGTATGTTCGCTAAATTCAGCATAAGCACTGCCGCCGGTGTAGGCTAGCAAACTAGCATGGATAGATAGTTTTTGTTCAGGCACCCAGCCGTCGGGATGCCGTCCATCCTGCGTCTGCCGGGTCACTGCTGCATAAATACCCCAAAAGGGATTGAGCGGCACAACAGGCCAATCAGTACCAAAAGAAACGGCGACCCGGGCGTCTAAAAGAGAACGAAAAGCATACGCCATTTTGCAGCGTTTGTCGCCAATGCGCTTGCTGGCCCAGCACCCGTCTTCGTAAGCATGCCCAGGCTGAACGGAAGCCAGAATGCCCAGCCGTGCCATGCGCCCAATATCCTCCGGCAAAAGATGCTGGGCGTGCTCAATACGAAACCGCCGGTCCCGTGGTCCATTCTCTTTCATTACAGCTTCAAAAATGTCGAGCAGCAAATGATTGGCTTTATCACCGATAGCATGCACAGAAACGGGCAGTCCCGCTTTATCCGCAGCAGCTATTCTTTCGCGCATAATTCCCTCAGGATACATCTGATCTGCCAGCAAACCGGCATTTGACGGCATGTCGTCATAGGGTTCAGCCATAAGCGCTGTGCCCGATCCCAGGGAGCCGTCCACAAATCCTTTTACCCCGCCGAAACGCAGCCAGTCGTCCTGTAAAAACCCCTCTTTTATCATTGCAGCTTGCTTTTCCCACTCGGTAATCTGAGTACGTGCACTAATCCGCAGGGTAAGCTTTTGTTGCTGCCGGAAGCGCAGGAAAGTTTCCCAATCCTGCCAATCCCGCCAGGCTGTTATATCCTGGACTGAGGTAATCCCCATCCGGGCGGCATGGTGCATCGCTGCCATAAGTGCCTCGTTATACTGCTCTTCAGAAGGCTTGGGAATACACTGCTCTACAAGCTTCATAGCATTGTCCTTGAGAATACCCGTAGGCTCACCGCTATGCGCGTCAAATTCAATGACTCCCCCCATAGGATTAGCAGTTATCCGGTCAATTCGCGCTAAGCGGAGAGCAGCACTATTGGCAAAAGCAATATGGAGATCACTGCGGGTAAGATAAACGGGAATATGGGGAGTAAAAGCATCAAGCCATTCTTTCGCCGGTTTTTGGGCTTGTATCCATTGGTCATTATTCCAGCCGCCGCCGGTGATCCAGTGCCCCCTGGGAGTATTCGCTGCCCGGGTGGCAACTGTTTGTACAAACTCATCCTTGCTTTTTACATTGCGAAGATCAAGCGACAGGAGTTGAAATCCGCCTATCATCAAGTGCGTGTGATTATCAATAAAACCAGGCAAAACTAAGTGTCCTGCTCCATCCAATATCTTTGTATATGGACCGGCAATAGAACGAATTTGTTCATTAGAGCCAATAGCCAAAATCAACTTACCTTTTATGGCTAAAGCTTCAGCATAAGGCAATGAAGCTTCACCTGTCCAAATGCGGGCGTTAATCACCATCAAATCCGGTTGCATTGTCACGATATATGCCTCCCAGAAAAGCTTACTCCTAACTTATTACCATCAGTAGAGACACTTCGCTTTATACACGGCTAATTCCTACTCATTTGGCACAGGAAAATAGGTGACAACACAAAAACCCGCGAATTCGCGGGTTTAATGTTATTCACCAGTAAATTAGCAGCATATACTGCCTACACAGCAATTTTATTCTGTCCGGTTACTTTATTACGTTGAATAAAATAAATACCGACAAGTATCACAATACCAATCATATCAGTTACCAAACCTGGTTCAATCAGCATTAATCCACCTATAAAGGAAATGATCCTGATTACCGGGCTCACCTTCGTATACCAATGGCCAATCATCGCTACGCCTAATCCAAACATCCCTGTGACAGCAGAAACAGCAGCAATAAAAACTTCAAGGGGAGTAGCTTTCACCATCAGAAGTACTGGTGCATAAACAAACATATAGGGAACAATAAAAGCGGCTATCGCCAGTTTTGATGCCGTAATTCCTGTTTTCATGGGATTGCCACCGGATATACCTGAAGCGGCATAAGCGGCCAAGGCAACTGGCGGCGTAATATCTGCAATAATGCCAAAATAAAATACAAACATGTGAGCTGCTATAATGGGAATGCCCAATTGTATCAGCGCAGGTGCGGCAATGGTTGATGTAATAACATAATTTGCTGTGGTAGGCACACCCATTCCTAAAATAAGAGAAGTAATCATGGTAAAAAACATAACAGGAAGCAGCATGCCACCAGCTAAGTCAATAAGTCCGCCAGCAAGTTTTAACCCCACACCTGTTTTTGTCACAACACCAATAATAATACCGGCAGTAGCGCAGGCAACCAGTACTCCGAGAATACCTTTGGCACCCTTTTCGAGGCCTTCAATCAATTGACCTGGTTTCATGCGTGTTGATTTACGCAATGCGCTTGAAATAATAGCAATCACAATTCCCCACAAGGCCGCTTTAGTTGGAGTCTGCCCATCTACAAGCAAGTAGAGAATAGCAATCAGGGGTAATGCAAGATGACCGCGGTTGAAAAATACCTCTTTGAGTTTTGGTAATTCATGACGGGGAATACCTTTTAACCCCTTGCGTTTTGCTTCAAGATGAACAGCAATCCAGACTCCGGTGTAATATAAAATTGCCGGTATGACTCCTGCTTTTACTACTTCAAGATATGGAACTCCGATAAACTCAGCCATGAGGAAAGCGGCAGCGCCCATAATTGGTGGCATAATTTGACCACCTGTAGATCCGGCAGCCTCAACCCCACCAGCAAATTCCTTATCGTAGCCCAATTTTTTCATCATGGGTATGGTAAAACTTCCCACTCCCACCACATTGGCTACTGAACTACCTGATATTGTTCCCATCATACCGCTAGCCAAAACAGTAACTTTTGCCGGACCACCACTGGCCCAGCCGGCAATGGAATTGGCAATGTCAATAAAGAATCTTCCCAGGCCCGTTGATTCCAAGTAAGCTCCAAATAAAATAAACAGAAAAATAAATGTTGATGAAACACCTAGGGGAATTCCAAAAATACCTTCTGTTGTAAAATACAAATGTGCGACTAAATCAGATGGACTAACGCCACGATGAGCTAAAATATCGGGCAGATAGGGTCCGGCAAAAGCATATGCGATAAAAAGCACGGCAACAATAACCATTGGTTTGCCAACAACCCTCCGGCAGCCCTCAATTACCATTAAAACTCCAAGGGCACCGATTGCAAAGTCGAGATCGGTCACCGTTCCGGCACGTAACACCAGTTGATGATAGGTTACAACAACATACATGGGCACTGCTGCACCGATAATGGCTAACAACAAATCAAAGGGGTGTATACTCGTCCGGGACCAGGAATGGCGACTAGGGTACAGCAAAAAAATCAGCCCCATGCCAAAACTCAAATGAATAGCTCGCTGCAATTGGGCATCAAGAACACCATAAAAAGCAGTATAAAGCTGAAAGAGGGTAAAACAAATTGCAATGGCCGATACGATTTTACCGACAAACCCTGTCAGAATACGTTTATCAGCCTCTGAATCAAATTCTTTGAGTAATTTGTCTGCATCTAACTGCTGTTGTTCTTCTTCGACTGGCAATTTACTCACTCCTTTTTATTTTAGAAGCTTTTATGATCTTTGATTTAAAATACGGGAAGCTAACCACCAGTAATCATAGCCAATACGCAGGTTTACCAATGTCCCCGCTTCGAACCATTGATAAAGCAGATATTCCTGCCCCTGGTGTAATAAGGATAATTTTGCCTCCGGACCTACTCTTACTGGTATCTGCTTAAAAGGACGATTCAGATTTGTCAGCATAAACCGATCTTCGAGTTGAGTAAATATACCTTCAGAAGGCAAAGAGGGCATCCCTACACCGTATGATCGATATTCAGTTGAGGTAAGAGTGAGTTCATCCACCCCTCTGACAACAAAATTTTCCCATACTGGTGTTTTATGAACCGAATGAGTAAATCTTATGCTGAAAGTATCTTCGGCATAAGTAGGCAAGGAGAGCGCTATCCCTTCCTTCGTTTCTATCGTAATTCTTAGCGGGAGAAACCACCAATATAAAGCTATACCCAACAAACAAAAAAAAGTTGCAAACCAGTACCTTCTGGCTTTCCTTACTCTCACCATAATATTGAATAAAATGCCGGTGCCAAAAAGGGGCCCGGCATTTTATTTACTCCTAAATCTTATTTTTCCTTAAAGAATTTTTCAGCACCGGGATGAAGTGGAATTGGCATACCTTCTAATGCAGTTTCTTTGGTAATGCCTTCACCTAGCTTATGGGCAGCTTTCAGTCGGTCAGTATTGGTATAAATTGCTTTTGTCATTTTATAAACCGTATCGGCATCGAGGTTCTCCGGAACGACCAACATGGCTTTTACCGCTACAGTCGCTACATCCGTTATTTGTCCAGGATAGGTATTAGCTTTTATTAACTGTTTCGCATAAAAAGGATAATTTTTAATTAAAGCATCTGCTTTATCAGCCTCTAAAGGAATCAATCTAACCTTCTTTTGAAATGCAATATCTTGTATAGCCGCAGTCGGAGCACCTGCCGTTACAAAGGCAACATCAACATTGCCATCTTTTAAACCATTAGCAGCTTCGCCAAAAGAAAGATATTGAGCATTTAAATCGGTATAGGTAAGACCATAGGCTTCTAATATTTGACGGGCATTAGCCTCAGTTCCGCTGCCGATTGAACCAACAGCCACTTTCTTGCCTTTTAGATCATTAATAGTTTTGATTGAACTGTCTTCCAGCACAATGATTTGAATGGTTTCATTATAAAGAGTAGATATGCCTCTCATATTGGCAACCTGTTTATCTTTAAACATTTCAATGCCTTTAAATGCATAATAAGCAGTGTCATTTTGCACCATGGCTAATTCAACTTTGCTTTCCTTGAGCATATTAATATTGGCTACCGATGCCCCCGTACTTTGAGCTGTAGCATTGACACCAGGAACATTCTTATTGAGTATTTCCGCAATTGCACCACCAAGAGGATAGTAAACCCCAGCCGTACCACCGGTAGCAATATTAATAAATTTTTTCTCTGGAGCTTTTTGATCAACTGCCTTTTGTCCGCCGCAACCCGCTAGAAGACTAGTTACCAGCACTGTAGCCAGTATAACTTTAAGTAGCTTTCTCATACTCAATCTCCTCTGCATTTTTATAAACAAGGAAAGGAATATACCAATCCATGTTTCCATTATTTTCATATATTCATTCCTAATTCTATTTTTCCCTTCTTAATTATCTTCTAAATATAATGTTATTTTTGAATTTTCGGTTTACAAGGCTACATCCTCAAGTTTCTTTGCTAGGCTGTCCTTCCTTCTTGCCTTTCCGTCTCCTAAAATGTCTGAGGGACACGGCCAAACACCGTGTCCCTCAGACAATGGCTAATTTTTATTTCATGTGTTTGGCTGGTACATAACGTCCAAGATCAACATATTTGCCGTCGGCAATTTTGTACATGACCATTGATAAGCCAATAGGCTGATGAGTTTGCGGTGAGATGGTGATTTTACCGGTAGTTCCCTGGAGATCTTTAATTTGGTTCAAGCCCTGCAGGATCTTGTCAGGTGTTATTCCGCCGCCTTTTTTAACAGCCTCGGCAATAACCAGCATCTTGTCATACCCCAGATAAACTTTATTAATAGGATCCTCATTAAATTTGGCTTTGTAGGCATTTCTCACTTCTGCCAGCTGCGGTTCAGTGTCAGAGAAGTTATTGGCAAAATACAAATTATTAGTCGCTTCACCGTCATTTACCAGCGAGGCGAAAGGTGGCGCAAAGTCCAAGCCGCCGACAAAGGGCAGCTCCAAAGCAACTTGTTTGCGCTGCTTAACTGTAATGACTAAGTCTTGAATATAATTGGGAGCATATACGACTTGCGCATCCGATTCTTTAATCTTGGACAATTGAGTTTTAAAATCTTTGTCACCCCTGCTGTAAACTTGCTCGATTACAATTTCAGCCCCAACTGATTTGGCATATTCCTTAAAGGGAGCAACAAGGGATACAGCATAAGCGTTGGATTGGTCATAAAAGATGGCTATTTTCTTTAAACCAAGTTTTTCAATAGCATAACTTGCCATGATTTCACCATATTGCACGGTGGAAGGCTGTATAAGAAACATGGAAGGATGAACCTTGCCATCTTCAGCCACAGTAGCACGGGGATCGGCAAAACTGCCAACAAGAGCCACCTTTTTGCTGTCGGCAATCGGAGCCAGGCCAATACCGATATTGCTAACCGGTGGCCCGATTACGGCAACAGCTTTTTCTTGATCTACCAGCCGGGTATAGGCCTTAATGGATTCCTGCACATCCCCTTTGGTATCCATGGTCAGCAGCCTGATTTTGCTTCCATTCAGACCGCCTTGAGCATTCAGTTTCTCGACAGCCAGTTCAATGCCGCGGGTCACAGCATTTCCCCAAACTGAAGTGGGACCACTCATATCCTGGAGGTTGCCTATCAGAATTTCTTTGGCACCATTACTGCTGCTGGGATTGGATGAAGAACCGCATCCTGCAAATATACCACCAATCAAAAACAACCCGATTATGGCTATAACAGTAAATTTCTTCATGTCTATCCTCCTATACGTTTTTAGGGACATTAGCCACCTGTATCCATTTCTCAAGAAATGAGTACAGTCTTTAGCACTTTACGGCGACTCATGCCGAGAGCACTTTATATGGCAATTACCGCTCGTCAATATGCTGAATCTTTAGACTATTATCGACAAACTTTCAGGACTATGTACTCCCATCAGGATTGCCGGCACTTTCAAAAGTCTATCACCTCCTCGCTGCTTCTGCCTCCTTTTAACTCCCTCCCTTCTCAGAACTGCATTTCTTTGCGAATAAGTCGACAAGCTTACTGCCATTGATACCTTCTCCAATAAAGCAAGCCATCGCTTCGCTGTGATTAGTCGGAATAATTGTATACCTTCCATTTACATAACTAAACTCAAAACTATTTCTCCCCGTATTGACAAAACCTTTCCCCCGTACAATGTCTCCGTATTCGCTGCTCCTTAGACTAGCCAGCATGCCATCCAAGTCATTGTAGGTCACAGCTTCCATGTCACGTAAACTAAAACTCTCCCATTTTTTATGGGTTCCCTGACGGTAACGGCGATAACACCTGGAAGTTGCAGGACTTCTTACAGTTTTATCTCTTATCTGGAACATATGAATCTCTGTCATTTCATCCCAATTCATCGTGAAGATAGTTGCCCGTGGATTAATACGCTGTACTGCTGCTGCTATCCTTTTTATATCTTCCTTGCTGACCAACTGACTTTTACTCAGGATCAGCGTATCGGCATGTTGAATCTGATTTTCGAAAAAGTAAGCGTATTTTTCATTTTGTTCGATATAATTGACGCTATCAATAATCGTTACTATTGAATTGACCTGGCAGCGGGCAGACAACAGCGGGTCATTGACAATAGCGTATATTTCACTTAATACGAAAATTCCCGAAGGCTCGATGATAATTCGTTCAGGCTTAACTTTAGCCAGTATTTCAGCAAGTGTATGGGTAAAATTTTGGCGTAATGAACAGCACAGGCAGCCTGCAGATATTTCATAAACTTCAATACCGTTACAGCTAAGCAAGGTTCCGTCAATACCAATCTCACCAAAATCATTTTCAATGACCACAACCCGTTCAGACCGGATTGTACAGGTATTAAGCATTTTTTTAATAAAGGTCGTCTTCCCTGACCCTAAAAAGCCGGAAATCACATCAATTTTGACCATCCATTGTACTCCTATTACTAACTACCTGCTGTACTTTAAAGTCCATGCCTTTGATGAATTCTTGTGTGAATTCACGGGAAGCAGAAAGTTCAACATACTGTAATTTTACACTTAATTCCTGGGCAGCTTGCCGGACTGGCTGCGATAAAAGCGCCAACTTGGCACCTGCACCGGCACCGTTGCCAATAAAGATTACTTTATCTTGAAATTCGATAGGCAGCAGCTTGATTGCTATTGCCTTGGCGATATTCAAATAAGTCCCAAAACCTCCGGCAAGATATACCTTATCAATATCATTACAGGTGCATCCCAGCTTCTTGCAGAGCACACTAATTCCAGCAAAAATTGCCCCTTTGGCTAATTGCAGCTCCCCTATATCCTGCTGGGTAAGATAAATGCCTGTTTCTTTATCAATCATAAAAGCCGGCTTGCCATAATGTACAATAAGACTTTCTGCCAGCTCAGGCCCCACTGCTCCTTCCTTTACATCCGCTCTTTTTTTCAGCTTACCCGAATTGGTTACCAGCCCGTATTTTACCAGCTCGGCAAGAAGGTCTACCAGCCCGGAGCCGCAAATACCTACAGGCGGTTTGTTGCCAATGGTAGTATAGAAGGGATAACGGGAAAAGTCGATATGGTCGATCGCTCCCGCAACGGCTCCCGTACCGCAGCTGATTTTGGCCCCTTCAAAAGCAGGACCTGCCGCAGTAGCGCAACAAACTAGTTTCTCCCGGTTGCCCAGTACCATTTCCCCGTTCGTACCAATATCCAGCAGCAGTGACACCTTGCTGCTTTTATGCATAGCGCAGACTAACATATCGGCGATAATATCTGCACCAACATAACCTGAAACTGCCGGAAGAAGGCTTATATATCCTTCAGGATTAAGCAGCAAACCGATCTGCTGCGCTTTAATTTTCAGCCCCTTGGTAAAAACAGGCGTATAAGGAGCACGGGCAATTGCTGTACAGGGTATATTGAGCAGTAAATGCAGCATGGTAGGGTTGCCGGCAACCATCATTTCGTAAATATGCTGACAGGGCAACCCATTACGCCGGCATAACCGTTCCAATAGGCTGTTAATTCCGTCAATAAGCACACGGTGCAGTTGTGCCAATCCCGCTGGGTTCTCTTGAGTGAAAGCAATACGGGTAATAACATCCGCCCCATATAGCCGCTGAGGATTTAAAACTGTCTCGACATCAAGCTCTCGCCCCGACTCCATATCGATCAAATAAGCGACTATAGTGGTTGTACCGATATCCATGGCTATGCCAGCCATTCTTATCTCGTCCGCCGGAGCTAAAGCAATAATTTCATTCTCATACAGCGTACACGAAAGATCACCCTCGCCTGCTGTTAGCAGCAGGGGCAGCTGCTGCAAAGGAGTATAGGCAATCGTGCAATCAGGACGTCTAAGTGCTTGCACCAATCTCGCAACATCATCCCGTGGTTCTTCTAAAGAAGGCGGCGCTACCGTTACGGTAATTTTTTTTAGAGAACTATTTATTTCACCGGTAAAAGCCGGACCGGCAGAAACTATTTTCATATCCTGCTGCTCTTTTATTTGTACAATCATGTTAGACGAGATCTGCAGAAAACAAGCCAACCGTAACCCCCGCTTAAGGTTGTCTGGTCCCAGCAGTTTGGCTTCGGCTTCGCTGATGGGGGGAACGGGCTGGCATTTAATATACACCTGGCATTTGCCGCAGGTATGATTATTCCCGCAAGCCTGATTGATATAGATGTTGTTCCCAGTAAGCACCTCCAGCAGGTTTTCTCCTGCACGGGCTGTTATTGTCCTCACTTCGTCCTGTCTTTTAATAATAAGTTCATAGTTACCGTGCGCCTTAGGATAAGGGCAGCGGGTCTGGTTACAATCGCGGCAGTCATGGTCAACTGCCGACATAGGAACAGCTTTGCCGATCCCGTAAACTAAGGATACCGATTTGGCAGGTATCATCATGAAACGCTCATTTAGTCTGACATTCAGAGTATCAAGAGGCAGCAAACTACAAAGAACAGCTTGCTCAGCAAGCTCCCAATCACCATTCCCCGGACAGAAGCGCCGCGTAATGCCCTGTTTACCTGTTTCAGCCTGTTTAGCAAGACCTTCCCACAAAGTATGATTCACCTGTTCCAGAACGGTATTGGCAATTGTATCAAGTATCATCCCTTTTAGTGCCAGCCCCCGCTTAAAATAACTCTCTATCGCCTGGGAAACAGCATTTCCTAAAGTAGCAATAACGACTACTACCTGCTCAGCGCTAGCGAGATTTTGGAAGATATACTCACCGGAAAAACAGTTCCCATCAGGCAAAACAAGCCTGTTGTTACTCTCGTCAATGATAAGCGGGTACGTCTCGTAACACACAAGGGGCTTGAGCATAACGGCAGCCTCGCTAATTACTTCACTGCATTCGCGCAGCACCTTTGCCGGAACAAGCTTCAGACTGCTATAGCCCATACAGGCCAGCACTCTGGCTTTATCAATTGTCACCGGTATAGTAACTATCGGCATGACAAGCCTCCTAAACTTTGCCCTTTTTATCAGGCTGTCATCATTTGCCTGGCAACATCAGCGGCTACAGCAGCATCAAAAGCATAGGCATCGGCACCAATCCTTTGGGCAAAATTCTCTGTCACAGGTGCGCCGCCAACCATTACCTTAACTTGCTCTCTCACTCCAGCGGTGGCAAGTGATTCAATAACTATCCTCATTTCAGACATGGTCGTAGTCAGTAGTGCCGACATCGCCAGGATTTGTGGTTTATGCTCTTTAATAGCTTCAATAAAAGTATCTTCATGGACATCAACACCTAAATCAATGACCTCCATCCCTGCGCCGACAAACATCATACTCACCAGATTTTTACCGATATCATGCAAGTCTCCCTTCACCGTACCAAGGACAACTTTGCCGATCGGTTCTACCCCCGCTTCGATGAGATAAGGTTTGAGAACATTCATACCGGCATGCATAGCCTGGGCAGCAATCAGCACTTCCGGCATATAAACCTCTTCATTCTTCCACTTCTCGCCCATGATGTTCATACCGTGAAGCAATCCATTGTGCAGTACTTCAAAAGGGGTAAGACCATTCGATAAAGCTTCTAACGTTTTAGCCTCGACAATATCATTTTCGCCTTCTTGCAAAGCATCAGCAATAACAGTTAAAATTTCCTTCATTATTATTATCACTCCTACATGTCATATTTAGCTGGAACAAATTTCGCGGACTTACAGGACTGAATCATCGAACTGGTAAATGCTTCTTCATCATCAGTTGTTTGCTCCAGTTGACTCTGCATCTTGTCCAGCCACTTCACTTCTTTATCTTCTATCACCAGCTAAATATGACA